>Ga0210059_1009940_pt1 | contig 14768 bp, 14 predicted proteins | sample Ectturendosymbi2_FD_188042 | JGI IMG/M metagenome (GOLD analysis project Ga0210059, IMG submission 188042) | Ecteinascidia turbinata endosymbiont from Florida, USA - Sample 2 (SPAdes) (version 2) | ecosystem: Host-associated > Tunicates > Ascidians > Unclassified | place: Key West, Florida...
TGGCGGAACAACGAGTTACTTTAGGCTCTTTTATTGCCGATCAGGAGAGCATGTAATAGCATCAAATCGGGCCCAAACATTAATCCGGATGGGTGCACCCACAGATGTACCACTTCCTGCTTTTTTTCTGCCAGACCCTGATCGAAGAATGGACCAACGTAACTTGAGATATATTTTAAACTTGATAATTCAGTATCATACCAAAACAGACTTTCAAGACCACAATCTTATATGGGAACTGGCCGAGGATACTTACCTAATTACTTTGACTGCCCCCGACTTGGTGCTTATCAAGTGCACTCTTCAACAGGCAGTCATCTACAAGCCTGAACAGATCGCATTGCTTAAAATAACCACGCTCAATCTCATAGACCAAAATAAGATGATATTACGGCTTGGTCTACTCAGCGCTAAATATGGCAACTTGTCACCATGTGCATTCAAAGTGATGAAAAATGAGGAAACTGGGATTACATCACTTAATTCGGTATTGGAAGTACAGCGCATAGCATTAAAATTTCTGGTAGAACAATCCCCGTTGTTACCAAAGACCTTGCTAAAGAGACTGCGAGAAGATTTAGAAGCTCTGCGGAAATAACGATCGCGAAATATCGAGAAACAACAACATATAAGCCCATCAGGTATTTTTTCTAGCATTTCTAGATCATTACTTTTTTAAGAAAAGTGATAAATAGTTAAACGTTAGAAAAATAAACACATTACTTAGTTTGGACAAGACCCTCCATTTCAAACATTTTCAAAAATTGCAATTTCAATGTAAACAGAGACGAGTCAGGCAAGTATACAGTCAAAGACTCAACCAGGAAACAAAGCTAGCAAAACGTGTTTTCCTTTTCCATGGGATCGCCTAACACCCTGCAGCGCGAACAACAGCAAAGCGTGGTCATAACAAAACACATTTTTAAATTCCTACAGGACATTTCAATATAGCTCATGTACAAACTACTCTTAGTGTTTACCTTAATTATAAAGATTGTCAATAAAAACTGTCTAAAAAAATAATGTAGGATAAAGAAAACAAAAATTTGGAAATGGACACTTCCTTGGAGCCACCAACTAAGAAAGCAAGGCTAGAAACTTTCAACCTACCGCCGATAGCACAAGCATTGTCACTTAACAGATCACCAGAAGACACAATGTTACAAAAGCTTAAAGCTATACTCTTAATGGCAGAAGATAACCAGGATACCTGGTCATACCCACTCTATACTCGAATTGAAAAAAAGCTCACCATCTTCAATATTGATGGGCGCGAATTTCTAGCGATTAATTCTACCCCGAAGAAATTTCAGAATGGCAACACTTGGTAATACTGTATCATCGCTTCTTTGTGAGAACTACACAAGAAAGACGATTTGCTACAATGCGGTAAGGAGTAATGTTATAGTGAGTCTACATGGATTACCCACATGCGCAATAGGCATAGCAGTGGATTCCACAAGATGCGCACGCTGCAACTTCCAACATGAAAATTTAACCAAACTACGTCGGAGCATTTGGCAGTTTGTGTTAACCAAGGTTCAACAAATACCTCCACATATCAAGGACTTTTTAGAAGCAGAACAGCAAAGTGAAGCAATTGAACTCAAGAATATGTCGACACTACAAGACCCTTACAGGAACACTTCCGCCAAACAAAAATTAGCTGCAAACACATTGGTGACAGCAATTTTTTTCTTACAGGATTTCAGCATTTATTTTCAATTTAACTTAAACCTTAGTAGTTATTGTACAAATTCTTATTTTTTGCCTCTGGAATTTGCGTAACAAAGAATAAAACAACATACGTCTTGCGACTACATAAAGTAATGCCACCCTTAACAGTCACCAAAACAAGTCTCTCCATATTTCACGGCACCCAGGAGCGATAAAACAAGGGCATACACTGAGACAAGTGCATACAGCTTTAAAAGTGTTACGCCACATACGCATTACGCGACATACAAACCACACGTTTCGATCAAAAAAAGCGACAAGTACCTTTGCGAAAAGAATATCTGTCCCCTAATTGGGACTCAGCTACACACGCATATATACATATACTACAGTGCAAGCATAAACTTTCCCCTTTATACAAGAGCCCATTTAGAAACATAGACAGGAATCAACGATCAATTACTCTCGATGTTGATGGCACAATGAAACGAATTTCATATCTACATCTCTATCCAATTCACTTCAATCCAGACGAAGACACAGACACACAACCCCAGGTAAGACGACAATCCCAGTTTCACTTACACTTTAAGGTTGTGGAAGTATGATCTGACCTCCTTGGCACAAACTTTCAAACCCTTTATTCACACAAATAACTCATTTCTTCTCTCATTCTTCCTTTCTAGTGGAGCGTCAGAACCAGCTTCCTAAACTCAAACCCCTTAATATTCATGATTGTGAGTATGAGAATGCAACTTGTGCTGGCAGAGCTTGTAAAGCTATTGTCAGATAGCACTCACATACTACGATCAATTATGACAAGCTCACAATTTTAACTAAGTGACAGCGAGATAGAAGACGCTCGACCACTTACAGAAGCGAATAATAAAATAAAGCGAACTGTAACCAGCGTCTAAGAGAGATATAGTGATGTGCTTAACGCTATCTCGTTTACAGAGTGAATAAATTCAACACTAATAGTAAATAGCGTGCATGCACAGCACGTATAGCAATGAATTATAGTGAGGAACGTGACACTACTACGCTTACAGAGTGAATACAAAAAGCTAATAGTAGGCAGTGTCTACGAACCACATTTTCAATAGTAACAATATAATGTGCGTTTCTGAAACAAGTGCGCACTAGTCTCAGAAAAACACGCACTGAACGGATTTTTGAAGTACGAAATCAAGAGTACTGAACATCAGAGGAAAGGCCTATTACAGTGAGCAGTAACATAATTAATGTAGATAAAGAAACTAGATTTGCATGCACCTAAGTACTTTCACGATTTAAACTGTCACTGTTTTTCAAAACAAAACATATACTTCACAGCAGGATACACAACCAAAGAAGCAAACTAACCACGTACCAAATACTATCGAAGACTCAACACAACAAGATACACACAATCTAGAGCTCTCACCGGACAAACTCTCCCCAACAAGTTGCTGCAAGACAGCGAAACAAGCATCAGAAAGCATTGATCAATATATTGATCAAGGACCTTTCATAATTCCATCAAAAACGACAGACTCAGAGATAACCTTACCAGTAGAGAAGCTAGCACAGAAAGGAGAGCAAGAGGATACCCAAAACCAAAAGTCACAGATATTTGCAAAAATCATAGATAACCGCCTCTCACCCCCCGAATCAGCACATGTAGGGGTAGAATAATTAAACCTGACCAATCTTCTGATATGCTTTATTATTAACATGTTTTAAATTCGTTTGTCATGCTTACATACGTCATACTCATTTTTCACAACCAAATCAGTTTTAACCATGTATATTTTTGTGTTTCAGACATAGGATAACGCGTAATATAAAAATATGATAAAAACTATATTACTGACCACCCTGTTGGTGACATTAATTTCTGTAACAATGGCAACCTCTCCAATAAATCCAATAATTGAGGCAGTATTTCAAAGGATATATAATGTTTAGATACACTATTGACTAGACTGGAAAAACAGACAGTTGAAAAACAGGAGCATTTATTGACTGTGACACTTGGTTTCACCTTGTTTGAATGTGTTTTATTAGTAACGAGTTTGATTTTGCATGTTGTTTCGGTAGTAGTATTAAAAAGCAGTCGTATTTTACCATCTTAAATTTTACAGACGATTATTTTTCAAGTGCCTGTTATCTGTGAGAAAAATAACATAAGAATGTTTCACATGCCACAAGCACGCAGATGACTATTAAAATCACAGCGAGTCTCATATTATCATCTTCAAGCAGCACGACGCAGTGCCGATATGGCTGTATATATGAGACTACAACAACCACACACACTCCACCCTAATGATGCTAGCACATTTGATTTAACTGATGAGCAACACAGATTACACACGTTCAACGCCAATTGGAACCAAGCGTTATATGATATACAAGATTTTGCAAATGAAGGTTTCTTTTCTCTATCCACAAGCGATAACAATTTACAATGTTTTTCATGCGGCATAATCCTTACAAAATTCCATTCCAATACTTCCAACTTTATCATTCACTTATTGGCGTCACCCACATGTAAACACCTCACACTATCAGATGAAACAAATAAAACCGATGGGACATATCGCACAACAGGCCAATACAGGCGAATCACATGACTTCCAAGACTCCTCACTGGAGACCAGACTAGAACACAATATATAAAGCAAGCCGGATTCACATTCATTAGTAAAGTTGACACAACATTTTATAAATGTTTTTCATGCCTGGGCACCAAACAATGCTGGCAACAAACAGATGACCCCTGGAAAATTCATGCGCAACAATTTCCATACTGCCCACCTATCACATGCTGGAAAACAAAATTTTTTGTCAAAGATATTTTAAAGCAGGGCAACGTCACAGCTCAACAGTATACAATGCATTTCAAAATTTTAAAACAAGAAATACGTTGTTTAGACATTGATACCCTTCGTACGGAATTATGGCAATTGATATACCCAGACAACTCGTTTGTCCTCCGACAAAACATTACAATATATAACGATACACTCAGTAAGCTAATCCAATATTTTTTTTAAAATACCGAAGGACAACACACAGCCACAAATTGATGATCAGATAAACAGTCTGCAACAACGCATACAATGCATCATCTGTAATGACAAGGATCGCAACACTTTACTACTTCCGTATAAACACTACATCGCCTGTAGAGAATGCATATTACGATGTCAAAACGCTTGCCCAGTTTGTCGTACAACTATTAAACAAACCATTTCTGTTTTATGTTAAAAACAGCATATCCCTTTTTCCAGGCAGAAAAACGAACGGATTACACTTGCGATAAATATTTTCGTCCTACATGACGAAACTCGATGACTCTATCACCATCACATCTCCCATTTTTATTTCATGCCATACAAAAGGCCACATTGGTATACATCTTGAAGGCCTCATCAAACCAGACACTAGATTGAATGTTAGATTCACTCCGGGACCAAATGTCTTAGCAATAAAATTAGACTGGACCTTGAGCGGTACTATCCTTTACTTTCAAATAATGAAAGACACCCCCATCAATTTTGGACAACGAATTGGCACATTAAACTGGCAACCATTCGAACAACCCGGAACAATTCAACCTTCAAGTCAGTCCATCAAGTTCACCACCTGAGTTTTCCATGTAAAAAAATAAAAGAAATAAGGCCATCATGTGAAAAAAAATTTAAAAAAATAAACGTAAAAAATAAAAGAAATAAGGCCAACTCTTAGATTTAACTGATAACAGTATTGAAGTTTTTATGTCAAAACATCTATGCAGCATACAGCAACCAATAATGGACAGATATTCAATCCAACAATCACGAGGAGGAGATGACACAAACAACACAGTTGATACCGGAGTCACCAGACAAAAAAACGAGAAAAATCAAACCCTAAAACAGCTTGATCGCAAACTTGATAAAATACACCAGGATTTAGCTCAAGTCAGCAGATCGCAGCAGACAGGCGGACCGCCGCGAGAAGCAAGACCGTCCGTGTGGAGTGTACCTCCCCACAATCTGGCACTTACTTATGAGCTAACTCCTAGCACAGCTCGCGTGGTGTTTCGCATACTTGATCCAGTTTTCATTCAGTGGAATCACGTGGATCAGAGCATCATTGTCAAAACACCACGGAGATATGTCGCCAAACCAGTTTGGCGCAACTCGCGTGGACAAGTCACGCAGTCACTGGCACATGCTAGAGATTATGCTAACTTTTAAAACATACCAGGGCTTCACATAATTCAGAAGACAAGTGTACGATTTCGTTTTACACCTGCATGCATGTACCTCGAATTACTATTAGAAGATAGAGTAATATTGGATAATGGCATAAAAATGCGTTTAACACACACAGCCTTGACACAACAAGTTGCCTTTCCAAAAGCTGTCTATCTCGGTAGACTATACGTAACCACTGATCTTCATATTAATTCATATTGAAGCAATATTAAACCCAACCATCAAGTCTATTTAAACCTTACACAGATCATCAGAATAGATCAATATGACTGAATTGATCGCCGAGTTTGAATTTGTTCACTTAACAAACGCTGAGTCATTTTTGCAAGAACTTGCGAGCACCACTTCCGAATCAAAACAATGGCATGATCCGGAAAAACAGAGGGACCGGACGACAATGAAGAAATTATTTGACAAACAAGAACCAATACCACAAAGGAACTATTACCAAGGATCCACAAGGAAAAGATCCAGTGACAACAATGAAACCTCAGACAGAAGCAACCTGAAGCTTGACCCAACTCGCCACTTATCAATACATGAACATGAGCAAACCGCCACAATCGCTCAAACCCAAAACCCCATACATAGGTCAAGTGATAAGCCAAGGCTTACATTGCTACGACAGCCAGAGCTTATCCACGAGCTCACATCACTATGTTCTTACATAGTAGTGCGTATTTTTTACCCTAAATGCGTTAAGTGGAACCCAGTTACACAAGAGCTGCTACTAAAAAACCCAAGACGCTTTATAGCAAAACACGTTTGGCACACTCCACAGAGAAGTGAACCCTTACGTATTGTGACTCCAGCGGATTATTCAGTATATCTATACATGGGAGGTTTAAGCGTAATTCACAATTACAATACCAAATTCAGGTTTATTCCTTCACGCAGCTATCGCAAAATTTTTAAGGAAAGCCAAATAGTGGTCAACCAAGGAATTAAGCTGCACCTCACACATCTGGCAGTCAGCCAGAAAACCTTGATCCCTATAGGCGCTTACATTGGTCACCTTGGAATACAAAACACATTCCAAGTCATTTTAGCGTGAGAATTTGAATACACATATATGCTATATGCTTAGCGCTTATTTATGTTTGTTTATGTACTTGCAGCACATTTACATTTTCGTCAGTCATCGTTTCTTATGGTTTACGTTAAAACTTATCTACATAACCAAGAAACTATTTTACCACACTATGTATATGTAAATATACAACTTTATATCACAGCCATAGGAAACAAACTATGAATATCATGTTTCTGTATAAAAAATTGCAACTATTCCTTCTTACGGCAACCATACAATCCAGCCCATTCCTGGATCAAATGCTACATAGCACAGAAGAAACGACAGTCCTACATAACCTTCGAACCTGAGGTATGAAACAACTCAGATTCCAGAACAACAACAGGTAAGCAGACGAATCCCGTTACATACAGTCATGAAAATGCATGTGAACTTTCTAAAATTGACAGTGTTACCAAATTTTCACAATATAATCTGGTAGGCTTTCAAAGTGAAACCTACACTCAAAGATACATTCCACAAGGCAGATATTACAGAACCATCCAAGAATATGATCAACATTGCACATGCCCATATACTAGAGAAATCATTTGGAATCCAGAAACAAACTGGACAACCTTACGCTAAGGCGAAGCCCTGCATAAAAATAACAGAATTGAAGTAATTAAATTTAAAATAAGCAAAAAAATGAAATACCAAATTCAAAATGATTATATCAAAAACTCCCAGGAGAGTATGAGAACAAATGCTATTGAAAGCATTTATATAAATGATCTATCTTCAATCGTTGCACACATAATTGCAGGATTCTATGAAACTTTTTCATGGGTTAAGTGGAAATTCAATGTCACACATTTTAGTGGCAAGAATGATCCCAATCTCGACTCATTTGGCCCTACACAAATCCGAGAAATAAGACCATGCCAAATACCTATACGAGAACTTATGATACAATTTAGTCATAACATGAAACAAAAAATTGAGCAAAATAATCGCATGGAAAATATACCATGGTGTAATAAAACTGACTTTGTCAAGATAGAAATAGTAAACTCGGATACCACCAGAATAATTATACCTTGCGGAATATTCAGGCCTATCTCGACGAAAAGACCTCGATCAATAATGCACCTGGGAACAGGTAAAACAAATGTTTTCCAATGGGATAATTGACAACTACATGGATCCGTAAGAATACCTACATGGTATATGTACTTATAATTAAAAACGGACCATTAACAACCAAAAAAACGGAAATTCATTTTGTTTTGGAACAACAAACATCTTATTTGACAGCGATACCAGACCTTATGTTGAGTAATACCCTCTTACCTAACAATACGATTATGGCATATCACAAAGGAAACCAATACTGCGAGCGAATAAAGGCAGCAAAGGTTGATATGTACAACGTACGACATATTAAACATAAAGAATACACCCAATGTTACAATTATCATAATAACACCAACATATGTACGAAAACACAGGACCCACAGTGTAGATACGCAGTGGACTTGTTACAATTAGCAATGCAAAAACCTGGAATTCTTCCAGATTTAAAAAATAATAAACCCTCAATTGCTTATGCTAATGCGTGTTTTCTACCAAGTAATTATACAATATATGGTAATGTCACACAAATTCAAGACATGCCTAGGACAAAAAGAGAAGTGACTCTTGCAGTAGTCGCACTAATCTCAGTCCTAGTAGGTGCATTAGTAGCTACCATAATTCAAGTTCAAATGAAAACATATAATGATATGGTAAATGACAAATTAGAAGACTTGGAAAGTCGATTCACGTTACAGCTAAATCAGGTGGAAGACCAAGTGACTGAGTTACAAACACAACAGCTTGAACAGGAAAATGCTATTGCCACACTATCGCGAGTAAACGCGAACTTAGCAAATAGACAACAAAGATTTGAAAACTTCATGTTTTCCTTCAATAGACAGCTACTGGAGCAGCAAATTATTACCACACGAAGATTTATCGAAAATAGGAAACTTATTATGAGCCAAAATGCTTGAGAAACACAATGCTCCATAGAAGAGTACAACTTTCGAAAATTGATTTTACAAGCATTAAAAACCTTAAAAAATCTACCTTCCCTGAGAAACAATACAATATATCGAAATCAAATTGCAAAAGGAATTATACATAACACAGAAATTTATAGATTAATACAACAGGGACGTAAAAACTTTACAGAGTGGGTTGACAGACATCCCTTAGTTTTACGAAATCAATCATACAGATTGAAAGAATTTGAGCAAGTGCAAAAAGCATATCAAAAACCATATGAACAATCTCAGGACTTGAACACCCTTGAAAAATTGGCAGAAATAACATTAAAGCCCATAAAAATTATTGAATTTATCAACAACTTCGAACCTATACCCTTCCCAGGCGTTGATATGGGACAGGGAATTAGCAGGCTTATAAAAGACGTGAGTGGAGTAGGGCTACAGATTCTAGACCGAGGCTCACAATTGGTCGAAAATGTTGTTGATAAAGGAATTAATGTCCTTAGTGAACCAATTAAATTGGTTATTATTACAGCAAGCATTATAGGCGGAATAATACTATTACTTATAGCCTATAAATACCTCAAATCTAATGACACAAATACAGCAGAAACTAACACATCAATTGAATTACAATTGCATCCACATATTTGGAAGCGTTATGTTAATGATTATTAATTGATTATTATAAAGTAAAAACACCACTCTCGATTTTTGCAGCTCACACTCAACTTTGAACCTTCTTGTCTAAAGGCAATCTGGTTCGTCGTCATTTCACTCATTGTCCTATTGATATTGGGACTAACTTTCAACTCGATGACCAAACCGAAACATGCAATTATTTATGGCCAATTAATAACACAAAATCAATCCAACAAAAGGAAGAACAAAGACGAGTCACAGGAGGCACTACATTCAGCAAATTGCGACTCAGATATAACTTTACCAGAGGACTTTCTACGAAGTATCCATACATCTGGTTATGGCTCGACAATCATTCATGATACAAAACAAGAAGATGAAGAAACCTTTTCAGGTCGACATGAAGTAAACAAGGAATCTTGAAATAAAAAGCATACAAGCAAAAACGTTCGTGAAGATGACCAAAGAAAATAAAAGCAATATTTAAAATTGATTATGCAATCAATTTTTGTGGACCACGGAGGAATGTTACAGCCAATTTGCCTGAACAATGAATTCTTGTATATAAAATCAACTCTACGGGAAAGCCAATAAGCCTGACGAAAGTAACAACAACGACAAGATATGACAACCAATAAAAGCTGGTCGTCGGGCCGCTGCCAAGGCAATAGAACCTGTAAGCTGTTATCCAAGGACAGTAACCTCAAGTCACCCCAGAGAAATCACAGTGAAATATCAACAGAAAGCACATGACAGTTACCTAATGGTCAATCACGATAGGAAATGCGTGAGACAGGAAATGCGTAAACGGAACATGAACTGAAGTCCAGAAGGTGGAAACCCAAGCATCAACAAACCCCAGAAGCTTCCAGAAACTATTTTAACTGGCCAATCACAACAAGCTTTAACAAAAGGCAGCCAATCAAAGCTCATGAAATAAAGAGGTGTTAACAAACTCTGAAGCAATGTTCGACTATAAATACGGCTGAATTTGGACATAAAGTCGGTCTTTTTGATAAAACTTTTCCTGCCAACAATGTCATGAGCATGAGGCAGATGCCTATTGTAGGTCTAGGGGCCACAATAGAAGAATTGGCTTGTCCGGATAAATCCCTGTCAAGCTAACTCAGAAAAATAGGCTTGTCCGAACGAAATTCTGTCAAACAAGATAAAGTACTTGTTTGTGTGAGTACATTTATATTTTAATTAAATTATTCTTGTACAGTTGTGAATTGTGTCAATTGATTTCTGATTCCTTTGCGAATCAAAACCTGTGGATTACAAACATGCTCGATCGAATGCAACTGTGGATATTAATGGATATTTCCTGCACGAACGAGGACTACCTTTATCTCAGAAAGAATTGTGATTAGCCAGATTTGAATTGTCAGTCAGGGAACAGTACAGAAAGAGCCAGCTAGGATTGTAGGATTTCGTAAGTAAATTAGTTGAATAAGCAGTTGTTGAAAGGAATTATTTTTGAATGAAATATGTGGTATTTCGTATGATATATTTATATATACATGTAACTATATGCTCGATGTAAAATATTAATAGAGTGAAAATAGCAGAAAGACAGAATTTATGCTCATAGTGAAGAATGTTTGAATGGGGGAACCGTTCTATATAGATCGTTGATCTCCCTATTGAACACTATGAAGACAGTAATAGAAAATAAAAGATATGTAAGTGTGAGTTGTCTCTTGTCGAGAAGTGCATGAACAATATTGGATATTATGAATTGGTGAGTACTGTTGGTGTTTTTCTATTTGTTTATTGCTGTTTAATAAAGTGTGAAATATAAATATTACTCTCTGATGATTTAACTGATATAAGAAGTTTAGAAGGAAACATTTAGAAGTTGGATAAATGGGTTGTTAAACAGAATTTCTCTGTGATAACGATCCCAGATTCAGTAAATAGGACCCACGTGTAAGCCACCCCCCAGGTCGCATGACATCGCTACACAGAGCTGGTTAGGAAGGTATTTCTCTGGATTGATAACATGCATCGAGCAAACTGCCCCTTCCACCTTCACTAACCATTTTGAAAGCAAACGAACTTGCTGAACAATTATATCAAATAGTGAACTTTAGCAATATAATGTTTCGTGTTTAACGTTTTTTATGACCAGTTGTCACGTTTGATTTGCTGTACATACCAATAAATTGCTGAAAAAGTTGAATCCAGATATTTTCATAACTTTGTGCGAACTTAACTGGGATGCGAACTTAACTTAGATATTACTGAATATACGTGTTTGCCAATTCAGACTAAAAAGCTTTTCGCATTTTACTGAAGATGTAACAAGTTTGTCCAAAACCTTGCGAAGCATTATTATGGCGTAATAATGTATGACAATCAAAACGCTTTGAAGAAACCTTAAACGGTTACGGTACGCTATGCAATTTAGCTTGATATTTGTTAGGCTAAGCTGAGTGTCTTAACCTTTTTCTACCTCAGCACCCCTTTTGGCCATGCCTAAGCAGTTCAACACCCCTACCAGTGGCTAACACCTGGTTACTATAAGGATAAAGTAAAAACAAACGTATCCCTTTTACCTTTTGCCGCCACATATGTGTCCTTCCCAAGCACCCCCTGAAATTGATTTCAGCACCCCCTTGGGGTGAACCCCATGTTAAGAAATTGATTTCAGCACCCCTGGGGGGGCACCCTATGTTAAGAAACCCTGGGCTAAGGTCAGGTTGTTGTAAGTGCTGTTTGTATTGATATGTGTTGAAGACAGTTTTCTAGGTTGTGTTTTTTGTAAGAACAGAGTAGCAGTACCGTGCTGATAGATACTAACTTATGCAATCATTTTAACTAGTAATGTGCCCTTGTAAATCGTAAGCTGCTGGTTTTGATAGTCATGCTTGTCAGCAAGTTCGTAGATGAGATAAAGCCCAGGCTCTGTTAGAGTACAGGTTCTGTTGGAAGCAGAAGCGGTGGAAGCGGAAGCGATAGGTGTGGAAGCGGAAGCGGTTGACGAAATAGCCGCTTCCACATCCCTGGTAGCAACACTGACGGCAATTGTGAGGAAAATCCGCAGCATTTTTACTATATTTGAAACAGAGTTGCCAAGGTTATGCTTTTGAATAAACTGCAAAAGTTCAATGGGGCCTTCTTTCTCTACATTGAACTGTACACCGGCAACATCGTATAACTGTGATGCAACAATAACGTTCTTAATTGCACAACAATGAGTCGCAACAAGTATCAATGTTTCTTTTTCGGGTATTAACTGCATTCAACCTCCTGTACAAGTATCTGAACTGCTCAGCGCCGGATTTAGATGGTGGGGGGCCTGGAGCCCAGACGTTGTAGGAGGCCCCATGTGCGGATACAAAATGTTTAGGTTGGGGAGGATCGATGAAGTCACTAGTATTTCCACATATCATTAATTTTTATGACATAATCTTGTAACGTCACATTTGGTAACTGAACTGTTACAAAAGTTTATGATGCAACATGATATTTAACAATAATTAGCGATTTGTGAAACGTTCCAAACGTTCCAAAAATGTTACAAACCAGTCGCTAGAAGCATCGCATCTTCTATTCTTTAATATTTGCTTGAAAAAAGTTTTGAAATATTTTTGGAAAAACTTTCTGAACGATCCAACGCTTTCATCATCTTTAAACGCCAGTTCTCGCTCAGCAATAAATTTTACGACAGAAACCAGACGTTGCAGGCAGAGGCGATTTACGATACTGTTCGCATTGACTGACCTGACTGGCTAGTTCTGCATCAATTCATCATAGTGATTAATTACATCTGCGACTAAATGTAATCGTGGCATCTATATGCTCCATTGAATGCTCGTGGCTCCTCAGGCGCTCAAGATGTGTTTCCAGTTGAAGATTCCTTTTTTACTAAGGAAATGCACATTTATTCGTATCCGCGCACATCAGTCTATAAGTGAAACATTTAACACAAGTTTGTGAAGGAGAAAAACAAAGTCAGCTTCTGTCAACTACTTCGCCTTTGTGGTTCTGGCGACGAATAAGCTTTGTGGTACATTTCCGTGACAAGCTTCTGTCTTTCTGTGTTGTGGAACATCATCTTTCAAAAATGGCTTTTCATCACAATGTCAAAAAGACCTGTTTCATATTTTAACTAATATTCCCACATTTTGTCCGGTATATTGGCTGGCCAGAAGGCCCAAAGACCGATATCGTTGCCTCCAGTGGTGGCGTCAGCCATCTCATCTATCGTGTTTTTCGATGATACATCTTAACGTTCTTCTGCTGCTGCATTGTTGGTTAAACTAGGTCTATCTTCATTTTTACGTAGATCTAAGTCTGTCACAACATGATCTTCGATTTTCTGTCCTCAACAAATGGTGCTTTGGACTTCTCAATATTCTGAGCTTGCTCATTGAAAACAACGAGAAATGACTGCAAATGTCTTAAATAGAGTTCGTTCAGAGAATTTTCACAAAAGACATTTAAGAACAACAGTTGGCTTGTGGATGGACATGAAGTATGAATGTGAAGCTGAGTACATTTGAAGCATCCTTGGCAAGCTAGGATAAAGCGATAGCCACCTGATTACTCTGTGAGAAATAAGCTTTTGGCACTTAATATCCAAAAAGTCACAATAGTTTTTCACTCTCTTTGGCGAACTTTGTTAATGCAACTACACGTAAATCACTCAGCTTCAAAATCATTTAGTCCTTTTCTGAAAAAGGGATACTTCTTCCGAATTTCTTCATTTTTAGCAGTACTGATTAGCTATAATTACTGCAGAGTACTCCACTAACCTATGCACAACACATTGATCATCGTATCAGGATTCATAAGCAAAGCTTGTACAGAACCTATAAAGACCGCGCTCTAACGTCAAAGTCATTGAGATATTGAAAAAAGATTTAACACTGTTATGCAACGATTAATGTGAAAGCATTCCCGCCTTTTCAGCCGAGAATTAATTAACTCAACCAAAACATAGATAAATTAGACAACTTGCAGGCCCTCCTATAAACTAAGCTATGCCACCGGCTAGTACAAGGGTGACCCAAAAAGATGCGTACCCATATTTTGTTCGATAAAAAACCCATTTTTTAACGAATGTCTTTTCTGTTGCAGGACGTGATAGGTGAATCTATGGATGATCGTTTGCAGCTATAGTTGCCC
>Ga0210059_1009941_pt1 | contig 14766 bp, 10 predicted proteins | sample Ectturendosymbi2_FD_188042 | JGI IMG/M metagenome (GOLD analysis project Ga0210059, IMG submission 188042) | Ecteinascidia turbinata endosymbiont from Florida, USA - Sample 2 (SPAdes) (version 2) | ecosystem: Host-associated > Tunicates > Ascidians > Unclassified | place: Key West, Florida...
CATGCTTTTTCGTCAAAGGAGATTCCGCGGTGAATCTTCGTTAGTTTCAAACCGAGATCCAAATATTGTTTCAAATTTTTGTGATGAAGAACATATTTCTTCTTTTCATTCAAATTTGTTTTGAATCATCCATTTGGAGTGTCAATTCAACATGAAAGTCCGTTTCACATAGTTCATTGCGCTGTTCAGATCCTGACCTGTGGAGGAGAATCTTTTAGTCTGTTCGAAAAAAGTGTTAACCACTGATTGCTTCTGTTGTAGGATGCTCTGATCTAAAGTTGAGGTATCAATCTAAATAGGTTGGCTTACGATAGACTGCTGACAATAAGTGGCGATTTGATGAACGTTTGATCAATAAGTCCAAAAACGAAAGACGTTCTTCTTTATCTCGTTAACATAGTGAGTTGGATGAAGCTCTCTATTGTGTTCACGTGGATGAAAAACTCGGGAAACTTTGATTTGATCATATATGTGTCGTCTACATACTGTATCTTTTCTACACACCTGGAGGGTCTGCAAAGGTTGCAAAGCGCTTTTCTCAACGTCTTCCATGACTAGGTTTATAACTACTGATGAAACGGGAGAACTCACAGTTTCAAAAATTTGTTTGTAGTGTTTTCCATGCAAACTGAAAATTATTGAATTTTAAACAAATTTCAAGTCCTATAACTCGGACAGTAGTTGACAAACTTTTATTCGGGGTTGGATTGTATAGATGTCGTTTGGCTATGTTTAATGCCAATTGGTTGGAACGTTCATGAATAATAAGATACAACATCGAATGAGACCATTAGTTCATCAGTTTGGAGTAGTTCTTGAGCAATAGATGATGCGGAGTCTACAAAGTTTCTTACGTGGTTTGTTGATTTTCCAATAACTGATTTCAGTAGTGAGGATATTTCTTTAGCTGACCTGTAGGTAGGTGAATCTATGAAAAAACTATTGGTCGCAAGGGAATGTTGTTTTATTTTTGTGATTTCGGTTGTCCCTACAGCCGGGGTGTTGCGGCATATGAGTTTTCAGCGTAAATCTTGCTTTTTTGTGATAAATTTACTTTCGAGCAGGTTGTTAACAAATTTATTAACATCTTGCGTTGTGGATGAGCCCTGATGATTATCAGGCCCGTAACTAGGGGGGACGTCCTAGAAATTTTTTCGCTCCCACTGGAAAAATGTGTTGACATAGTTTAAAAAATTTCAAAAGGTCAAGATTTGTCAAAAATTTGGGGGGTATGGCCCCTTTGGTTCCCCCTGGCTACCCCTATGTTCTCATTGAATATACTTACGTTTAAAAACTTGCTGACAATGATTTTAGTAAAACATTTACATTGCAAAGGACTCTCGAAAGCATGTTGATTCTGTTACCAATTTGGACCATTTTTCCAAAAATGGAACAAACACTTTCACCTTAAATAATTTCTTTGCAGATCGCACGAAAGACTTGCAAAATACATCATTGCATTTGGTAATGTTTCTACTTTTGATAAATGTAGCATTTGCCATGAAGTAGATTTTTGCTGAGTTAGCATTAGTAAGCAAATGGACGTCACTCAAATGTTAAAAAAATTGACTTTTTTAATAGCCCGTAGAAAAAGAAGAAAAAAAATTTTGAAAAACTTTTTTGCAAGGCATGCTTGCATTATACGCATCCAAACTGAGATGATAAAGTGACGTGGAAACGAGTGTTGACCGTGTAAAGACCATGTTCCAAAAATGGAACAGTGGTCATCAATGGGTTAATCACTGACAGATGGCAAGAACTTTATCTTAACACCCTAAACGTTTGTTCCTGTGACATGATGACTAAATAATAATTCTGACCTCTCGTTCAAACACGGTGTCCTGAAGATTCCCAATTTGCCTACGGGGTCACTACTTGCTCCCAAAATCGGGCTGTAAGTTTTGAACTTATTCGCTGTACTGCCTCACGCAATACTGTACCTCTTATCCTATCATACGTACATAAAAAATACAGTCAATGTATGCACATTTATACAGATGGGTTAAAAACAATACCAAAGACCGGATGCGGAATTTTCATTGAAGATAAGAGGAATGGTTTGGCAATCACAATCCATAAACCCTCTTCATCCTTCAGTTCAGAATTGTATGCCATTTTTATGCACTTCACTAACGTCTTTCTTTAAAGATTGGCAAAACCTTAATTATTACAGACAATTTTAGTGTTATACAGACCATCCGTACAGTATAGGAACCTGGAAAAAACGCAGCTTTTTAAATGAAATAAATTTATTAAACTCAATCTTACAACTGTGGGATATGAAATTGTTATATGTGGGTTCCTAGGCAGAGTGGTGTTCCAGGAAATGGAATAGCTGATTCTCCGTCAAGGTTATCAACATCTTCCAGTGGACCTCATCCTGAAGAAAATATCTTCTTCAAAAATGTTCAAACCGATACAACTAACTCAGATATTTTGGTTGCTTTTTTGACTACTGCTAATACTTAGGGAATTGCAAATATACCAGAGATACAAATGGCTCGGTATACACAACTCTTTTTCTCCAGATAACAAAAGATGACCAAATACATAAACATGATTCCATTTCACTTTTCGACTTCACCACGGGCATTGTGAGGTGCACGGTCATCTCTTTAGGCTGCGATGTCATCCATTGGGACTATACGAATAATGTAACACCTCAGAAATAGTCTGTCACTTTGTCACTTCATCGCTACGTGTCCCATGTTCCAGTCACAACGAACTAAGCGCATAAGAGCAACTGATAAACTAGGTACAGTATTCGAAATTACTTCCTTGTTAGAAAATAAAGCTTCCATACCGTTTATAGAATCTTTCGACAATTAAACCGGTAAACTAATTCAAACCAACAAGAAAACAGTCCTGCCGCTGCAAAACCCCGCTCTCATATAGCGCCAATAAATCCATCAAAATATTAATAGAAAAAATTCAACACAAGAGCTCGCCATACCAAACATGGTGTCACAAGTTTTACTGCGTGATACTTGATTAGAAGACGAAACAAAGAAATGGCAAATCCTTCAGCAAATATTCCAACTCCAGCGCCGATGAAAACGGAAGGTTGGCCTGTTGTGGCTGAGAGTTGCCAGTTTTTCTTTGAGCAATGGAAGAACTGTGAGATTGCTACGACCTTGAATACCGGTGATAGCAAAGTCCGCATTGCAAGTATTTTATCGGTCTTAGGAAATGATGCGTTTCGCATATACCAACACACGTATTTGGCGCGTGCAAATAAGAACCTCACGAGAGTATTGAAAAATACGTAACGAAGTTGCGAAAATTGAGCAAAACTTATAGTTTTGGCGACTTAAGAAATGGTCTAATCATAGATCTCCATGTGCGTGGCATCAATGCCAATTTGGCGCTCGAGCCGCACTCCTGAGAGAAGCCGAGCTAACTCTTAACCAAGCGATTGATATTTGCCGGCTGCGAGAGGTCACAAGACAGCGACTAGACACATTGTGCAAGGATGAATGTGATAATCCCATTAATTCTTTGTCAAGAAGGTTTGAGCAGGAACGCCACGGTCAACCAAATCGAAGGACTTGCAACTACTGCGGCACAGTGCATAAGAAGGGCCGTAATAGCTCTCCAGCATTTGTCGCCGTATGTACAGTAGATGTGGGTAGCGCAATCACTTTCAGAAAGTGTGTCGTCAAACGATACGTGAAAAACGTGGAAGAATGCGTCTCAGACGAATCGATGTATCAAACGCATAACGAGCAGAAAATTGGTAATCTGCACACGTAAGATAAGCATTGGTTAAGTGTCCTGAACTAAAAACCAACCCTGGCAAATATATGATGCTGCGATGTTTGATAGATACCGGTTCGACGTACAATAAAATAAGCTACGATGAGAACTGCAGCTTGTATCAGAATTCGCCGCCTTAATCAAATGTGCGAATTCCGCTTGCGAAATTATGGCGGGACCGTAGTAAAATCCGTGGGCCAAGCCAGAATTGAGTGTGCACTAAAGTGTAACAGAAGTCCTGAAATACGAAGTTGTTCTACTGGGTTCAGATGACAAACTGGGTATTATAGCTATTAAAGAGCTTACTGTCAACAAGTGGGGATCAGATCCATTCGTTACAATTTTGGAATGGAGAAATACGCTAACAAAAGGCGTGAACGGTAGTCTATTTCAACGTCTGATCACAAGGCGCACGATAACGCCACTTCCTACATTAGCGCGCCTTCTACCGCAAGTTGTGAGAGACGTCGTCGAAGGTGAGAAGAGGAGACAATGCACAAGGGTCATTACGTTGAATTGTCCAAAACGCCGAGAATGGAACCCAGGGGACGTAGTTCTGATGCAAACGAAAAGGACAATGGTCTCTTGCGACTGTCATAAAATGTGTAACGCCATGGTCATATTTTGTTAAAGGAAATGGCAGCGTGTTTCTCCTTTGTGTTTAATCGTAAGTTTTTGCGTTTCATAAAACAACGTCATATCAGTGATTTTGATGATTGGGACAACATTACTTTCAAACATTTTACGAAGTTTTTTATACTGCTGATAATTGTGACATTTTCTGCGCAGTGTGAATCATGGTAATGCGAGTAGAGAACGGTTATTGTAATTTCTACCGATTATCAGCCGCACGGAAGAAAGTTTGTGTGATACTGTCCTGAAACATTGTAGACTCTAAATATTGATATACAAAAGCGTACAGGGCTGTTCTGCGACGATGTCGCCAAGAGGTTAGGTTTACACCAAGGATAAAATCTCAAATTAAACGTGACTGATGTGTAGAAAGAAGAAAAATGTAGGAAGCCACTTTTTTCATCTTAATTATGTAACTTGTATTCAAGTAACTAGTGTCAACAAAAGCGACGAAGTTAAATCAACCAGCACTATTTTTAAATACATTTATTTCACGTAACACTACGCATCCTTACTACTGAAATCTGCAAGCAACGCTTGCGGGTGAGAAAAGTGAAACGAAACACTTCTTCAAATGGACAAATCCCATCTAATGAGATTCCGTCATGTGGACTTAATGTGGCAAAAAAGATTCGCGACGCAAGGTGTGTTAGCTTTGCCCACTACAAAACGTCCAGAGACCGGTTAAGGACAATTCGGCGGGATTTTAGCAGAGCTCCGTGGCGATGTCTTTGACTTGGAGTGGTCACGCCTTGTGGTGGAGAATGAAACCTTGTTTCCTAATGTAAGAGTTTGCAAGAAAATAATTGATTGAATGATTGTGTGAGACATGCAAAACTAAATTAAGTTAAAGACTGTTTTAATTAATTCTACCTGTTCTCTATTAACCTCTTCCAATGTTTTGAATGACTAACACGAAAAACGGAAGAACTGTTCTATTAAATCGTTTAAAGATATCTGTTCTCTTTATAATTTATACGACTGACATGCTTAATTTATCACAAGTTTAAGGCAATGTCCATTGGTTGTGTCAAGCAAAGTCCAAACAATATTTATGTCATTCAAACCCATCAAAATTGTTTTGAAAACTAAATTATCAGCATGTGCGTCAACATACACTCTATCACGTACGTAATATCGTAAAAAATGATTTTGATTTTAGCTTATAGGAAAGACCAACCTGAGGGTTTGCGATCATTTCAACAATGGATTTATAGGCGTTTCAGAGGATCTTGGACCAAGCAAGACAGTGTAAGAGAGCTTTGCTTGGTTTGTTTTAAATTTGTTAATCTTGCAACGATTGGTGGTTTGAGTTTCAAAAAAACTTTTGCGTGGTATTGACCAAGTCAGTTACTTCAAACACTTCCTGTTTGCAGACATATGGTTAACCAAAATCTCCTATGGCTAAACAAGGGAAGAAAGAAGGATCGAATTCATTGCACAAAAGAGACTCAAAATAAACACCAGCTTTTGAAACTTCAAGTAATTAATTTTTTCCATTGCAACGCTTATTTAATCCAATAAAAGATTTCGCCTCAAAAGTTTGTCTCAAGCGTTTTAAAAAAGTCTGACCTTAAGGAAGTGTACAAATCTATCTGCTATGCATTTTAATTTGACTTTAAGCATAATGGGTATTTCATCACGAAAAAATGCTTTAAACTTTTTATAGGATTTTCGCATTTTAGGCACATTCTTATTGGTAACTGTAGGTGTCTTAGTGTACACATGTGCCGTGATATGCCCATTTTTGTAAATGTATGCTATCATGTGTGAACGCTGACGAGATCTCGCATAATATGGTTTCTTGAAACTAAAAGGAGGATGAATGAACGGAGACACATTTATTCCAGAATGCAAAAGACGTCTTTCTCGTACCATACGGTTTGAGGCAGTTGCTTGTGGAAATGAAAATACCAAAGGACTTCGTTGAGGTAAGTCAAAAACTTAACTCATGCTGTACAAATACGCGTTGTGTTTTAATAAAGAAACAAGATATACATCTAGACAAACTGCTTTCCCATCAGCCCTAATTTTTGTAACGTATTGTCCAAATTAACTTTGTTCTGGATTAACAGGTTTCGCAGATTATGAATATTGTTGAATTTTCCTTTATTGCAAAGGTTCTATTACAACCAGGAAAGTTTCGGGGGTATCAAGCAAGAAATGTTGTGGCTTTTGAAATCAACAGACAAGCGTAAGTGCGTGAAAACTTTGAAAAATATGAAAATTCAATTTTCGAAAGCCCAAGGAGTTTTGATGCAACATCAAACTTTGTCATTTGCATAATATATAAATTTTCCTTTTGAGCAGGTCATCTATGTCCTTCCAGATTTCGTTCTTGAACTGCGTAACCCACAATAGTGCAGGAATAGTTCAGTTAGGGCGATGATAGATCTGTGCTAGAGTGCCCGGCTCTCAATTCGACGGTTAGGTGCTCGTTCCACGGCCTACATGTGAATCGCCTTGGCACTCTTTGGGCAAGTGACCTTCACCTCAACGGCCTATGAAAAGAAAGAAATTTCAGGCTTCGCCAATTGCCACCACCAAATTCAAATAAAAATAAAAATAGGGCAGATATTCGCTGTTAGCTGAAAAAAAATTAACTTATTGCTTCCAAGTTTAAAGGAGACCGAACTATCGATGGTTTCTCTGTCATATTTAGACTATTGGTTCTTGTTTGGATGGACTTTCTCGTTTTTTTCACCTCAACCATAATTTGATTAGGTAATCTCTAGGGTTCACCAGGGTATTAATTACTTATTTTTTCACTATACCTTGCCAACCACTGACGCTAGGTGGCCAATCAACAGCTCTTAAAAGCGGATTTTCGCCTTTTTCATTTAAAAGAAAAAAAAGAAATTTCCTCTTGAACTTTTTTCTTATACCCCTTTGACACCATCAAAGATTCCTTCACCTCCAGCTATTCACGACATCGACGTAAAAAAGTTCAAACCCAAAAGTGGCAAGGTTTTTTGAAATCCAAGCTAGGAGATCTGATTTTGTACAGGTGTTGAGCAGTTTTCTAGCTTACTCTGTCAGGAACTCGTTACTTGAGAAAGACTGAGACACTTTAGTAGCTTTGCAGTCCTTAAAGGGAAGTGTTTGTGTGAGAGCTTGCATGCATACTGTAGTACTTGTCAGATAAGACGTACTTATTCGCATGCATGAAAACGAGAATATCCGAACGAAGAAGATAACCGGTATTGTTAATCTTGTGCAAATTAAAACTCACATTCCTAACAAGCAACCAAACGTCGTGGTTGGATTTGCAGATTTATGGTACCTGCTTCGATTCTTACTTCGGGAACAGAAAATGATTGGCATAAGGAAGCTTGCCAACATTCTGCTAACACAAAAATCCTGAAGGCAAGAAATCTTTTACTTTTTATGAATTAAGTGAGACATTTCCAAAGACATATTCGGCGTTTTAGATTGACATAATTCGTTAGTTTTTGTGTTAAACAAGGCCTAAAGCACCACTTTATTTGTTGTTAGGTTGGCGATAAAGCAATACTGGACGTTGGACCCTTAACCCTCGCTCTACACCAATTTAATGAAGCACTCGTCAAACCAAACAACCTGTTTGTAAGTGAAAATCTTGTTTCTCTTTTTAAATGCTGAAACTTGCGTGGTGCAATTGCGCTTTTTAAATAAAGACAAAACAAAGTGTGTTATCTCAAGTACAAGTGGTATGCATGGGATATTTGCGAAAAGTTCACAGCGTAACACGTCGCAACAAAGTGCACAGCTGTGGAATTTGTGAAGCCCTGAATGTCGAGGCATTTCTCCGAATAAAGAGATCTCATCTACGTTGGTTCGGTCAAGTGACCAAAATGCTCCGGGAAAGAGTGGCGAGGCACATCTTACTGGCTACATCCAATGAAACTGGCCCAGAGGTCGTCCAAGGACCAGTTGGCGTGAATGCATTTTCAACCTTGCTTTGTACCGTCTTGATGTGGAGCCAGCAGACCTAGCAAAGATTATTGGAAACCGATAGGCATTTCGAGTCCTAGAGCTGCTGCCTTAGAAATGTTCCTGAGAGAAAAGTGGATATGAAAATGAATGAAAAAAAACAAACCAAAATATGCAGCACGTCGCTTCTCAAAACCAATTGAAACGGTGCTTCAAATCTCACGAAAAACAATATTTTGAAGTAAAATTCAGCGATAGCTTTTTTTTAAGTGGTTTGTGAATCAGTAACAAAATGTTGTATGGTATAGCCCAAAAAAGAATAATGCCCATCAGATCTTAGGCTGTGTCTTTTCAGAGGTTAAGGGCAATTGTTACATGCAAAGAAACCAAAGATTCCTTTTCACGAAAAGCGATAATGCAACACACAGCTTCTTTTGTAGGTGTTACCGGCTGCTGAAGTCATGCTAATGCGTTGGATGCAGTGCAAAGCCTTTACGGCCTCTCTACGAATGACAGCAACAACACCTTTCCGTGATACCTCGTGTTTACACAAATGTTGCTGCTCAAACGGCGGCAACGGTTTGTTCAACGGTAAACCTTTAGCCGTTACTTATATGAACTGCTCAAGAACGACTAATACGATGGCGTAGCGATTGTAGTATATGTCAACAAGGACGGCGTTCTCACTTTAAGGCAGGGGGTGTCCGAAAATTTTTCAGTTGTTTCTTCCATCAGTCATCCATAAGTGGAGGCCTCACTTTGTCCCCGCTCCGCATATGGGGAGACGAAAGAAACACGCATAGCGCTTCCATTCAAGGAGCATTGAACACCATCTGCAAACAGCAATCTTGCCATAAGCTAGGGATTGATAACGGCAACATCACTGTACTCAAAGAGAAAATGCACGAACTGACTGAAAAAGGCAATCATATTCCTCAGATATTGTTTGGTATCACTTCGACGAAGCGTTGTGGCTGCACCAGCTCTTCGGAATTGCGTTAGAGTTTATTGTCGCAAATACTAGACAGCTTCATCCAGGTTAGGGTCATAGTGTTAGGATATCAGAAAAAAACTATTGACCAGGATGTCCTGTCAAACTCCTCTCTACATTTCGGCAATCTTTTTTTCATCGCTTGGAGTTAATGGAAGAATTGTAGTTGATTGTCGAGTCTTGATGGAGTTAGAAATATGGATAGAGTTGCATTCTACTGGATGATCAGCACAGCTGCAGAGATAAGAAAAAGATCAACTATTGATGAGTGGAACCGCTTTTATAGGAGCAACGGGTGAAAACTGTCTGCCACTGAGCCAACAGCATTTGCCCAGCATGGAGTTGTAATACTCATAAGCCTCCAACTGACAGGCTTTCTTGATGAATGCATCCCACTTGAAGGAAGGGTGTGCATGTTGATTCTTCAGTTCATAAACCACCCCTGTATTTGAATAAACGTGTACTACCCAAACTAAAGTGTGCACTATCCAGGATTCGTGGAGGAAGCTAGTGATGCCTAAGAAAATGTTAAACCTTCAAATTACTTTTGAGACAATTCAGTGCACACGCTAGTAACGATATTGGTGCAGTAGTTATAGTGAGATGCGCAGAGTTCGCTTTGCAGTAAGGTTTTGCCGCGTTGAACATGTTCCGGGTTTTGACTGTTTGCGCCGTAACAATACAGTAGTGTATGGAAGTTTGTGACCGGACAAAATAATGATGCTAGCCTACTCATGATAACGGAAAGCTTTTCTTTCAACTGTGTTGAAAGATGCACTGCGCACCATGAACACTTTTTCCAATACTGATTTCCACAAATAGACATGGTGCAAAGTACTGATTGGACAATGGTCACTGATCAATTTCTACGTGTTTTCAGCCTGGCGCGTAGCCTGAATTTTTAATAGGGGCAAACAACAACCGAGCCTCAACATTTGAATATTTAATGCTACTAGTTTCAAAATCACCATTGCAAAATGCGCATTTGTCTGGCATTGTTTCTCAAGAATTATGTTTGGATTTGAGCCGGCAAATAAAAATCTGCTTCATTAAGTTGACCATTTTTAAATTATATTTTTGGTGTACTCTCATGCTTCTAGTTTGGGTCAAAGCCTCCATTGGTTCACAAAACTTTCTCTGCAAATGTGCTTGTGAAAATCTCCCACACTGTAAGTGCAAGGTCTGCATTACGTTTTTGCAACCAACTTAGCAGTTGAGCAAGAAGACATCATCTCCACCATTTAGATTGCGGTTTTTATATTTACACATACTCCTGATTTAAACTTTTTATCGGCTTGCCGAATGGTGAATCTAATCATAATAATTGACATTTGTTGTTGCATTAATTGGAGATGTTTGTTACATTTTGAAATAACTGATAATACAAAACATTAATGAAAGTTAGTATTAATACTTGGAATACTTAAATTTTCATTATTTGTACATTCTTTTATTATTCCTACATGTTTGTACTTTCTTTTCATTAGTCGTACATATTTATACATTCTACGTCAGCTGTGGGGCACAGGTAACTTAGGACTATTTCGTCTCTTTGAAAAATTGTTCTTGAAGGCCCTGTGCTCGAAATCATGATATTCCAACATACAACATAGAGGGTATGAGTGTAAGACAAGAACTGAGATCATTTTTGGACACATCAAATCATGCAGCTTACAGAACAACGCGGCTCTAAGCAATTTTCATATTTGCTTTACCTAGTTTAACGCTTGTACAAAAATTTTAGACGTTGCTTCAACTCTGAATGTTTGCGTTACTATATTCAATTCAGTGTTTTAGATTTGCATAGCTTTGCGTTTTTGTTTTTACCTGAAAAATATATGTTTAGACCTTGCTATCAAGGGCGGATATACGAGCTTTCGACGACAATACTGACGAGGCGATTTTGCAATTCGAGGACGAAAGCCTGTATGCAGTGCCAGCAGATTTTGTTTTAGCTCCACGCCAATATTTTGAAGATTGGAACCAAGTATGCTTACCAAGCAGCTTGCGGAAGCTGTTTTGTTGCCTAAATGTCTCACAAATTTTTGAAAAAAGGGTAAAATCTTCACTAATTTTAAAATCTTGATTTGCAAAAAAGGTGGTGCTGCCTCCTAAGCAAAAATGCCAATTAATGCACAAAAACAGTTTTTGCAGTGATCATAAATTTTAAATGAATTTGAATGAAACGCATTTTGTGTTGAACTACAAACAAGCAGAATTCGCAAAACAGAGATGTGCTGTATGTGCTACGCCTATTTTCTTCCTTTGATTTTGAAAACATAAAAGATTATTTGTAATGTAGTGAAAGTATGTGGTTTTTCGTTGAAAAATCCTTATATTTTTTAAATATCTTTCAACGATCCTCAGCTCAATTATTTCTGTTCCAGTGTGTCTCAAATGGTTCCATCCGTGACTTTTTGAAAACAGCACATTTTACACAAGCAATTTTTATGCATTTTTCAACAAAAAATTATTTCTAATTCTACAATGTTGTCACAGGTGCATATCATAAACACATTGACTTCGAGACTCTCAAACGAACTTCGGCCGTTATTTTATCAGAGATATTCCTCTGAAGAAATGAACCTGGCACATTTTCTCAAGACGAAAATTGAAAACTTTATTCAAGGTGCGAAACAGTCGAAAAAATTCAAATGCGAACATACCTTCATGTTAGGTTCGTCTGAAAAATTTCGTCAAAACCCTTCTTTCGATGATTTACTTGTCGACATAGTGTTTCGCAGGTCATCGCTGAAAAAGCCGATTTGTGAATTTTCAAGGGAGTTTTATAGTATTGTTTGTGTTAAACGAACAACGCTGCATAGTTGCGTAGACGAGTATTTTTTCAGCTAATCGCTGAAATCAAGCAATAAAAATTTTGTAGCAGTGTTTTATTTTCAAGCAATTAACGTGTTCTCTCAATTCCTTCAACTTTCGCGTTAAACGCAATTATGACATTTTTACGAACTTTAGTGAAGCTGCAGGGAATAAAAAACTTTTAACAACTTAATTACGCATTGCAAGAAAATATTATAATTTTGTATTAATTAGGAACTATCCCTGTTGTCTATACGACCTTATTGGATACTCGCGATGAAATTCTGTTTTATTTCCTTTCATCACGTCATCTGCAGGTGACAATTTTGCAAACATTTAGTGTCCAAGCGGAGTAGCGAGTTTTAACTCCTGCATCAGCAGTAATGGGGATTTGTGTTTCAATGCTGTAAACGTATATCGACCGAGTTATAAATATGATAAAGTTAGGAAGATCACTAATAAAAATACGTTTTGAAACTGACTCTCAGTTTCAAGATCGGAAGACGTTAGATCTATTGTTACATGTTTGAGTGATAGCGTGACACAAGCCAACACTTTCCAACAAAAATAACTTTTTTTGGTGCCATACAGTGGATGCGTCACCTGTTTTTACTCGATTTTCGGTAACTAATGTCAAATATACAAACCGTTTTTCTGCACAAGGTCTAATTTTCCTGCAGTGATGAGTCCACTGGAGAAAAATGTGTCGTAATGTCAAGGCGGTTGTTAATATTGCAATAACAATGGAATGTTGCAGAAACATAAATCACAAATATATATATGGCCTTGGCAAACGCGACTTGTCGATAAGTGCAAGGAATTCCACAATCGCGTCATAACCGATTGCAAATCCGTTACAAAATTATAGAATGGGAGTAAAAGAAGATTACAACAAGCAAGTATTTCGGATGGGATTTGTGCGAAACAAAACCCAATCAAAGTTTAAGAATGGCTTAAACAAAGTTTAAACCTTACGATCACAGAGATGCAATGCGACACTTCAAACATCCAATGTGCCATAGGTTGGTTAAATTGTCCTACCTGTTAAAATGTTATGTCATATTCCAGGGGTTCCCAAACTGGGGTACATGTATCCCTAGTGGTACAATTGCCTATCTGAAGAGGTACATCTAAGGTTAGCAATAGAAGGAAAAAAATATGTTTATACATTATTCATTTCAAATTATTTATATATATATATGAATTTGTCCGAACCATTTCATGTTGCTAATGACGTTAGACCAGAGGGAGTACTGCGTCCATACTTTCTTGCTGTATAATCAGATGATTTATCTCTTCAACTAAGCAACATTAAAGCTTGGTGTTATATTGGTGAAATCTTATTGAACCACTTGACGTTTGTTGATTGCTTTTATGTGTTTTGTACAAGTGTATGTGGGTTGCAATGTATACTAGAAGTGTGTCAGGCTTATGCAAGATTGCATGAAATTATTTTCAACTGCAGCAAAACTGTTTGTATGATGTTTAAGGCTAAGAGTGTGAAAAGCACGGCCATCCCGTTGCTGACATTGGGTGTATTAAAAGTAAAATTTGTTTCCCGCTGCAAATATTTGGGGATTGTATTAGATATTGAGCTCTCCGATGACAAAGACATTCAGAGACAATTGCGATATCAGTATGAAGCAGTAAACAAGCTGCGAGCTAATTTTTCCCGATGTTCGAACGCAGTGAAAAATGTACTCATTCGTTCCTAATGTTGGTCCATGTACGCATCATAATTATTGGTGTGATTTCAGGAAGGCATACATCCCCTGATTGCGTGCGGTCTATAACTATGGTTGCATGGCTCTGTACAACCTGCCGTGGCGAGCCAGTGTTATAGTTATCAAGTTCAATGTAACATTCCTAACTTTGAGACCTTATTAAAAAAATATGTACCTGTTTCTTGAACAATGCAAAAAGTCCAACAATGTATGGTTGCGTGCTTTGGTACGGTCAGATTGTTTCTACCAGTATTAGTCCTTATTTATTGAACATTACAACCTCATTTTACTTTGTGAGTGCCCGGACATTACAGTGTTAGTTTGAGGATGTGTGCAGGCCGCAAACCAGGCCTGCCCAACCTTTTCGGTGTTGCGGGCCACTTTCAAATGAGGAAATTTATTGCGGGCTGCAAACGTTTTTGTGACGTAACAATAGGCTATTGTGACGTAACAAATCCCTTCATTTTGATAAGTTTTATGCGATAACACGAGGTGATAACGAGCCCTATATTTGCAAGCTGTGTTGCCAGCTTGTATGGATATAAACCAAATCTAAAAAGTTGACATATTTTCCAAGAGTTTATTATACAAGTTGTTGGGTGGTAGGCCCATAACAGAAACAACAGGTATAATTTTGGTGTGTTTTGTTGACTAATATACTTAAGCCTATAAAAAAATACTAAAAATTTTGAAAGTCTTTCTATCGAACTATCACATTGCGGGCCACTTAAAACAACCTCACGGACCGAATGCAGCCCTCGGGCCACGGGTCGGGTAGCCTTGCCACAAACCATTCGTACTTCACCAGGCCTTAGTCAGGGGGGGATTGTATTTCTTAACATGCGTTTCTTGCATCCAACTCTGGATGTAGTGTTTTGCCAAGTGCTACGACTTAGCCAACAACTATGTTGAGAAAGTGTCTGTAATATACTC
>Ga0210059_1009942_pt1 | contig 14765 bp, 9 predicted proteins | sample Ectturendosymbi2_FD_188042 | JGI IMG/M metagenome (GOLD analysis project Ga0210059, IMG submission 188042) | Ecteinascidia turbinata endosymbiont from Florida, USA - Sample 2 (SPAdes) (version 2) | ecosystem: Host-associated > Tunicates > Ascidians > Unclassified | place: Key West, Florida...
GGGGCGGGCTGATCTCGCTGCGGGGTGGAGCGGGTGATACTTAGTGCGGGTGAGGGGCAGACGCCGGGTGAGGGACAGACGCCGGGTGAGGGACAGACGCCGGGTGAGAAATTCTCGGTGCGGGTAACTGAGTGTTGAGCCAAAGCACATGAACTTAATCAGCTCAAAAATCGCAAAACACGGGGATGTACTAAAGTTGTTTGCCAGCATTGCGCTTAGGACAGTAGACTTGCACCAATTATCACAATATGATGTAACATCCGATTGTTGCGAAAGATTAGCTCAGACTCTTGCCGTGTGGAGGGCAAGAGACCATTTTCCAATTTTACCTTCGTACTTGGTGAGGAATAATTCAGTCCAGCAGCCTTTCCAAATCGGTAAGAAAGCGCTTAATGCACAACTAGTCACAGCTGGACTGAAACGTGTTTTTTATCACCTCAAATCTGTTGACTGCGGAAGATCAGATCTGTGGAAAAGTTTCGGTTTCCAATGAAAAGAATGAGCAGCTAAATTTTGTTACTTGTTACACATGTCTTCAGGCGTTGTGAGTAGGGTAAGTTTTTGCAACTCTTGTCACAGCTTCCTAAATACTCAGAATTTATTTAGTACGTTGTTTTAAGCTGGTTCCAGCAATTTTATATTGCAACATTTTGCAACATTTTTTCTTTTTTAAGTGCAAACTTTACTGCAATTTTGTCAAGTATTGCGAAAAATGCAAGAGTGTGATTTAAAAAAACTTTAGAACTATTTCAATATGATGATAACAGGAGTTATGGAAACGTTTGCAATATGTCGTTTTTATCGTTTTCATTGACCGTGATTTTCATTATAAGGCTATTTAGCACTTCCGCTTTTCGTATTTCAGTATAGTTCTGTTCATTTGATAACCGATTTGAACTGAATGGTGACTAAAAAGCAGTTGTGGAAATGACCCGACCAAACATCAGTTCAGAACTGTATGCCAAACTGTTAAATTGCCAAGCAATTTCATGCAGTGTGCAACGAAGTTTTAGCATACTACGCAAACTCTTAGCAAAAAATCGCCATTTCTCCCAAATAATGCATTGAAATATTTAGCATTGTATTTAAATAAATCGCTTGAGTAAATCACTGTCGCTTAAAATGCTAGTGCATAAATGCAAGTTTTACTGCAACTTCTTTCAAAAATAAACGCATATTTCTCACGATTTTATTGCAACAAAAACTCGCCCTAGTTATGTTTTAGCAGATTTCGGACAGGTGCGGGTTTGAGGCCGAAAAAGTGCGAGGCGGGCACGGTTTCGGATGGTCTGGGGGCCGGGTGCGTGTTAGAAATGTACGGGTGCGGGGCGGGAGCGGACAAAAAATTTCAACCGCGCAGGAGTCTACGTAGCAGACAAATTTTTCGGGGTGCGAAGGAATTTTGACCGAATTTTCCAAAACTCACCCGAAAGTTTTTGTGCGACTTTTGCTTAAAAATTTTCTCCCACCAAGATCACAAAGACCTATATTTGATCTGCCCTCTAGAAAAAAATGTCTTAATGTGTTTTTCAGCAAACGTTGGGCGCCATTTTTTGAACTCAGAAAATGTGGGGCGCCATTTTTGCCATTTTTTCCTGGATTTTCAGGGAATTTGTCCAGATTTTCAGATATTTTGCTTGGATTTTCAAACATTTTGTCCAGATTTTCAGAGATTTTGCCAAGATTTTCAGGGATGTTGCCCAGGTTTTCAACAAATGAAAACGTTTGGGGGTGCGTTTGCACCCCCTCCTCCTAACCCACTGCTGAGATATACCATAAAAGCAAATTAAAATTACAATAAAAGTGCTTTGCGTCTCACATGTTTAAGCTTTGCAAATTAAGCACTTGCATCGATACTTTTCACCAAATTTGAGTTTGAATTATGCAAAACTAGTTCTGAAACTCATTTGGTCCTGATTTACGTTTGACTTACTCTTTGCTGGATTCTTGACGGTGAGGTCGAAGAACATGGCACAACCGATGCGAATGAGGAGAAATGCTCTTTCGAATGATCTACGTTAATGCTTCCATACAAATCTTCGTTTTCAGAAAAGGATTCCACATTTTGGGTGAGGACAAATGCCGATGATGCCTTGGGTACTTCTAATAGTTCCAATTCTGTTATTTCTAACGTTCTGAAACAATAATTTGAATTTGATCATTTTCCCACACTTTGATGAATCGAAAGGCTAGATTCGAGCAACGGGAAAGCAAAGCTGCTGTTACTGTACACAAATTAGTAAAACAAGTTTTGATATGTGTTTGACACTGAAACAGCAGAGAAGAAACTTGAAAACGTGACTAGTAATTAGATGTCAACAGCCGCTCGTTTGGATGTACGGAGCAATTTCGAGTTAAAATCACAAAACAGTTTAAGAACTACAAGTTGAACGCACTGTTCAGGTGGAGAGGAGCTTATAAACCACACCATACATTTGATTTTCTTTTAAGGCCTGGAAAAAAGCGAAAGCAAGGACCCGAAGTGGAAGTTTTCTATTCCACAAAAGTGTGTAAGCAATTTTGTCGAAAGTCATAGTGATGCAACTTCTAGAGACTTTGGAAGAACAGGGCATTAGCTCCAACATATTCTGGATACGCTGCAACGTTGCACTAAAAATTTTTTTCAAACTCTGAAACACTCCGTTTCAATTTTTCCAACGTTTGTAGTTATGTACTTAGTCTATCGCTACAACAGCAATATACGCTTTCAACGCAATACGTAAAGATACATGATGTGGTTTGTTTTTCAGAGCGTGGTTTGAAGATATTGCTTTTGCAAGAAATGCAGGCTTTGTTTCTTGTAGTAATGCTTGATATGATTAAAAGCTCAACATACACACTTCGAACGCTGGGAGTGAATGATGTTCTTCCAGCTTCGAAAAATTACAATAACTCTGTAGGACTGGTTGAATTATTAATGTTGTCGTTTATTTAACAAACCATCTATAATAAAATGTTATTGAGTGATGATTGCAGAAAAAAATTTTGCTGTTCAAATCAGGAGTGGAAATGGATATTTGCAGTCAATGTCGCAATAAGTTTCAACTTCGCTGAATGCTTTCGTGAAACCATTGGGCATTTACCTGCCGCGATGACCTGTTACTGCATCCAGCAATGCGGTGGCAGTTTGGTAGGCAACGCCGAATTGTTGAATATTTCGTCTCATCACCTCACGCACCATTGTTTCGTCGAATCCCAAACCTTAAAACAAAATTTAGGTCACGCCAATACATAAAACAAGATGCTGAAATATTTTGGAAAAAAAAATTTTTGTCAGTGAAAACACGTGCAAGCAATAACTCAGGTTACTTTCCAGTACCTACCGTTCCTCAGCTTGAGAATTAAAGATGTTTCGCATTTACTCCTAATAGATGGATGAATGATTGAAAAAACGATGACTATTGCTTTATTAACTTCGACATTTTAATATTAACGGTAGTGCATATTTCATAAAAAACGTTCGAAGTTTGATATGTCAGATCCTTGGTTTTAAGTAATTTGCCAAACGCGTGAGCCGCTGCCATCATTTAATCTCTTATGCATTGAATCATATTTAATTACCAACGTATCGAATCGCGTGACAAATAGTCATATTTTTTGCTGCACGAATGACAAAGCAAATATTAGAGAATTCATTTCAGGAAAAAGTGAATTGCCCCAATCTTGCAGAGAGAACGATATCCTTTCTAGGCGTTTCTTTTCTTGACATATTGCTTTCAACATCAAATGAATTTTTCGAAGAAAAATTAGAACTGACTTTGGTGAGCTTCTACGCAACTTAGGAAAATCGTTTCCCGATAAAGGTGGAAAGATAATTTTTCTGTTCGTTTCATCACTGGTGGTTTTCACCTAAAGGTGATTAAACAGGGTCTGGAAAACATTTTCTGAATCGAGCGTTTTTACAAAAAGGCAATAGCAAGTAGGGTTGCAGAGCCGGAGTCGGAGTCGTAAGGAGTCGAATTTTTTTGGGTGGGGTTGGTGTTGGATTCCTAGCAACACTGGAAGTCGGAGTGGGTTTTTTTGTTCAACTCCGACTCCGGATGTAAAATTGGATAATTTTTCACATCGCACTGCTAAATTGGGAATTCCTGTTGAAATGGTACAATTTCATTTGAAGCTTTTGTTGAAACAGAGATTTCTTGCTGTGCACCACGATTTCCATTGATTTTAACAGCCAAATTTCATTCCCTTTATATTAAGTAGTCAGAGTCAAAAATTTTGGTAAGTCGGAGTCGGAAATTTGGAACAGTCGGAGTTGGAGTCGGATATTTTACCTCCGACACCGCAACCCTGATAGCAAGTGTTGCCGCGATGATTGTTTGTAGCTAACCAGTGCGACTCAAAAAGCAAACCGTAACGGTTGACCTAGAGAACACAGAGCATCTAAACTTAACAAGCATAGCGAAGCATGAACCATGCGGAAGAACCTCATTGGGACTGGACAGTCTTATACACTTGCTTTTCAAAAGCAACTGGTTGATGTACAGTAATACGTATTGCACTGATTGCGCTGAAAGCTCACTGAAACGCATTCCGTTTGTTTCAACGCAGGCATGGAGCAAATGCATGCGTTAAGTACAAAATGGTATGTTTGGAACGGCAAACATTTAGGCTACATAGACTCTTTTAGCACTGCGTAATAATACACGTTCTGTACATGAAGACAAAGGATCTTGTGTGAATTGGTCGGGCATACACAATGTTTTCGTTGACGTTTTGAAACGCGAAAATATTTAGAAGATCCCTACCCGCTGAAACCGTGAGGGTGTAACCATTCCTTAGGTCTTGTACAAATTCAGTGGATCATAACAACGTAGAATATAAAGTTAAGGATACTCCATTTATAGGTTGAAGAACGTATTGAAGCTCTGAATGAGACTCATCCATTTTGTTCTATATCTGTCACATCAGAGGCGCGAGTTGTACTTGGAGATGTCCAAAAGCCAGCACACATTCTCATTACATCAAATTGCATATTGATTTTCGATTTGCACGTACCCTCACTTCCTGCGCGTGCTTGCAGCTTGTCTTTGACACTGGCTCGCGAATAATAGTACGGTAATTTGTTACATTTTCAGATTGCCCAAAGTTACTCGGAAGTCAAGTAATGGTGCATAATCATCCCTTTGATGTGTGTAAATGTATATTCCTTCCACTGCACAGTTCTGGTAATCTTTTCAGAATAAAACAACGGTCTTTGTAACTGCAAAACACCCATGCATATTTCTGCCACCTTAAACTCCTGGTCGTCAATTTCACATGTATCTGTTCGGGAATGACGATTCGTAGAGTTGAAGCAGATCAAAGCACCACTGCCGGTTGAAACAAATACAATTTTTAGTGCTTCTTTGAAATATTAAAATAAAGTTTAAACCTGTTTTCTGATTCCCAAACAATTTAAAGTGACTGAATTAGCTCTTTATCTTTTGTAAACACAACTTTTCTTTGAGCGCTCCTTTAGATTTTATCAGACTTCCCACACAAAAAAATCTAGTAAAATCTCAAAGACGAGAAAACAATAAAAAAGTGTTCAAGAGTTTGTAGTCATAGACTGAACAACAGTTTGTACAATCACTTTTAATTTGCAGACGTCAATAGAATGGACAGTAGATTTAGAATCACATTATACTCTTACTTTTCTTGTAGTTTTCACACCAGCATTAAATTGTTGAGTCTACAAAAATTTCAACCTTTGCAATTGGACAGTATTGTATGTTTTAGACAACTTTAGATTATTCTAAATGTAGTACATTCCTTGAGAATCTCAGGAGGAAGTTTGCACATGGTGGAAATCAGGTCTTGGGCTCAACTTGCCGTATGATACGGCGAATATCTCCAATGATTTCTCAACATGAGGAAGAGACAGAGAAGCAAATATTTGTTTCTAACTATTTTACTGCCTAAAAACGACATTTCGAAAATCTAGCCCTGTGTCTTGATCCTTTCGTGAGGCTCAATCATAAAAGAAAATATACCGTGAGCTACTTCACATAAACAATTTTCCAATCGCACTCAACTGAGGTGGCGCTATTCCGTGTACTGTACAAGCTGTTTGGATATGAATTGATCTTGTTGGGAATTGACTTCGGCGGCAATTGACTAAAGTGACGCTTGCCAGGTGACAATTGTTCTGAAATAGCTATGGCAAGCACAGTAACCACGGGTGTAGTCCTAAAAAAGATGTGTGGCAACGCATCCACAAAAGCAGCCATTTTCAATTAATCACACACAATTATTAAATTATTCATTTATGCGACGTCTGGAGCTGCGCGCAGGTAACCTGAGTGAACGCACACCTTCAACTCAGCTTACTATGAAAAAAGTGTAAGAATGCCGCTCCCAAACCCAAAAATATGTGGTAGCGCCGTTTCCACGCGTTCGCGCTCCGCTACACACCTGATGGTAACACAAATATTTCGCGTTAGCGTTTTTGGGCCACCCACCCTATGCACCAGGGGAACCCCCGTGGGTTTCAACCGAGAGAAAGAATTTAATTTAATTAAGCATCGGTTTCCTTCTCACCCACCTTAGATTTGATTACATGAAGCTAGATTATATGTTCTCATTTTGTGACCTGCATTTCATTTATGTAGGTTCGACAAGGCACGTCATCTGCCTAGCAATTAAACTTTCGTCGGCAATTTGCGTGAAGTTCTATTTATGAAAAATGCACTTTTAAAACAAAGAATATTCCGATCTTTGCATTTGAATCGGGGGAGTTTGACAAAGACGCAGATTTTCGCACGTAGTATTCTTTCTTTTGACAAAATAATACAGCAATTTCATACAGCAAATTAGCAGCTTTTAAACAAAGATTTCAAACCAGTGAACCCCTGAATCTATGATTGCATTAACAAATTATTTTCGTGGAACTACAGCGACAGCTGTTCTTGCCTGTAATGAAATGTTGACTTCAGTTCTCTTGGTTTTACCCTGGAAGCGATAGTGTAATTTTACAGCTGAGTTTCACTCAAAGAACCTTTAACACTTATACAAGGTTTTCCACAGGAATTGATTACTTTGGCACAATTACTGTAGAACTAATGTCTTATAAATGCTGCTTTTCCTGCTGATGTTGAGACTCTCTACTCACCCATAACTGTAATTGCAATTTCGGAATTCATTGCAGTTTCAAGCAATTCTGCCTTTGATTTCACATTTTTGCATGCGTCATTGTTAGGTCTTCTTCTGACACATGATGATAAATCGGAAGGACCGCTTTGAACTCTGCAAAACCGATTGACGCGATGTCAGTCTTCTCTTGGCATAGAGTAAAAGTAGAAATATCAAAGTTTAGTCACAGAATAGAAAACAAGTTTACCCAGTCCAAATGGAGACACTCTCCAATGTTTTTTAGAGCGTTTGGATTGTGTGCTTTGATTAAATTTGAAGTAATCGAACATTCCTTGCCCGCAGGTCACTTGAAGCACCAAAGAAGTTCAATTATTATTGCAGGGAGTAACATTCAGGGTCCTACAGACTTCGTTCATTCCTTCTACAAATGAACGTTTAAATAAACTGCGCAAAGAACTTTATAGTTTATGGGTTTATTTATTGACAAATTCCATAGTATTGAGAGCCAGAAACAAGTAGTGCCAAAATTATTCGATAAAGCAAAAAAGCGGTATCTTCATTCTGCACTTCAATGTGTCTTCAGAGCTTGCCAGCAGATTATTGGATTTTCGTCGAATGTTTTGTGCTTGTGAACACCAACCAACAAAATGAAAATTGCAAAATGGCAAGATGCCTTTTCGGAGAAGCAAAATAATTTTTAGTGTGTTTCTTGGGACCGGTTGCCCAAATAAAGTGTCGTCTGTAACCAAGTGCTTCAACAAATTCTGGTGTAATGTCTTTATAATCTGTAATTTTATCAAATCTGGCCGAGAGACAACTTGTATGTTTAATTGTCATTGCAAAATAAAATTACATGGAGTTTTTACATCGGGAATGTTTCCGGCCATTGAAAATCATTTGAACTTTCAATCGCAAATTTTCATAGATGGAAAAATGGTGTTGTGGCAATGCGGAAAATGAAGACACTTCCGCTGTTGGACAGCTCCACATTTCCACTTCTGTGTGTTATGAAGTCCTGCAAGTTGAATTCATTGCGTTTTTAATAATTAAATATTTCAAATGATGGCCTGCCTAATTTGAAAAGAAAATGGTTTTCAAACAAATATGAAGAACCTTGGCCTCATTAGAATGTTCCATTTGACTTACACATTCAAAGACGGTCGATCGTTTTCAGTGCTTCTCAAAATTGGCCTGTTGATGTTTGGAAATTTAGCCACGATTTTGTGAATGAACTCTGGACCTCTTTTCTGGAGGAGGAATGCGCAATTAGGGTACCACATTGCGTGTTCGACCCAGGGATCATCGTTTTGCTTCCAGTTCTGCAAACCTCCATGGCAATAATGGCATCTGACGCGATCGCGAATTGCTGGAAAGCAACAGATCATTTCATTTAATAAAATCACAAAAGGCAAACTCATTAATCCCTGCATTTATCTGTATAGCTTGCTGTGCCAAAATGGTAATCACAGTTATCGCTAACTCAAACTAACCACTTTTATCCTCACTGACAAAGATGTTCTAAGCAAATAGCTACGATGTGTTAAGACTTCCCATAGACTATCAGTAAGTTGATGTCTAGATTGCACCTTTCATGCACGGTACGCTGCTTTGCACTGCCTCATTTCTTTAGCAAACATATTTTTCGTGATTTGGAGCAAACGTAAAGCAGCTGTTCGATCACACTGCACGTAACGTAAACTGATGACAGAGATTTTGTCTCAAATGCGTAATAATGGCAGGTTTTGTGAAAATGCAACAGGTGAAATCTGAAGCATCAAGAAAAAACAAATTTGAAAAGAGCGGCACCTAGTGAAAAGAACCCAGCTTCGGCAAGTACTCGTGGAGGAGCGCGAGTGAAGCACCAGTTGAAGAATGTTCTCTCCCTCTCTTGAACAGAAAGCATAGATGGAGTGGCTGGGTGTAGGCAAGGAAACGTTTGTTGAAGATTGGATTTTCTCTCTTCCGACAGACGGTTACTTGCTGTGTTGAAAGTTGATGGAGCTGGCTGAAATTAAAAGCTTGCTAGTTCATAAAATGGGTTCATGGAAAGAGAATATTTAGGCTGGTGAAATTGGTGCAGAGACTTAGTGACATATTGTATGCAAATATTTTACCGATTCATCATAAATACTCCAAAGTTACCACACTCGGAAATATCAACACATTCGGAAGATTTTATGATCAATGCCTTTGTGAAGGAAATTTTGGATAATGGCAAATTACTTTATCAACGACAGATAGTAAACTCATCGGAGGCATTTGCGTTTTCCTTACAACAAAGTTGATTGCATGAACTACAATATCAGTTCTCCGAATGCAGTGCGTAACCTTTTCGAGATTGATTTAACGTACAATTGAACGTAATTACAGTAGTTGCGTCATAAATCATAACTCAATGTTCAGTGCCTGGCAGAAGTAACAGTTCTTGTTAAACTAGAACGGGCAGTTCAATTTTTTTTTTTCATTCCGGTATTATTTCTTAAATTCGAACTTGCAAAGGCTGCTATGTACAGCATACGCCAAATACACACATTGCGCAAATCAGGAGTTCAGGATTTGAAATTACCTGGAAATTCTTGTTTGGTATGTTGCGGTTTTCTCGACCTTGCGCCATTGAACAGTGAGGAAAATGAGTTGTGTGTTCTGTATGAGGGTTATCTAATCTTCTCCAATTCCGCAAAACCCCTCCACAAGAAAAACACTGTGTTCGATCCAAGTTTCCTAAAAAGAACCAACCTGAGGCCGCCATATCTTGTTCAAGGGGAGCGGAACGCCTCGGCCAGAGGTCGGTAAATGTAAGTAACCGATCGACTTCTCGACACAAGTTAAGTTTAGATAGAAGTTTCGCATGTTCCGGATTTGTGATGACAGCAAGCTGCCGATGAATCGGACAATTCGGTGCTGGTTGACTTTTGACGGATGGTGTGGTTTGGTTATTACTTATTTTGTCAGCAGGTCCATCAGACTGTACCGATTCGGCAGGTCTAAGAAATACGTGTAAGAGGTATTGAAAAGTGTTGTGCTTAGTAGCATAGGTGGTCATCTATATCACCTGATGTCATCTTGTCTTTCCACCAGTTCTCGTTGCTGAAAATTCTGGTAACAGTCTGTGGTAGATCTTGAAGTTGTCGTTCGATCATCAAATTTAGAGGTTTGTCCTGGTAACCATGAAGATGAACGCTTCTCAGGTGAGCTGCTCTGCATAAAACAACAAAAAGTGAGACTGTTGCGTTCACTTGCTGACTCGGTCAAAACAGTTGTGAGCTTTTTTATTTCATGAAGCCAAAAATAGTTTTATTCACGTTATTGTTTCAAGTTCAAATAAACCATTACATGTGAAAAGCAATGAAACCAACTGCAACTAAACATTGCAAGTATATTGATTTTGAATAGACTTTACCAGCATAGTTCCCTGAAATGGTGGTTGCTTCCCTTGGTAGTGGGCAAAGCGTTGAAATGGTCTGAAAAGCAGACAGCAATTGATTCGATAAAATGGTGCTAAACCTTAAAACGTTCGTCTCAATCCAAATAGGAAACGTAGCAAATAATACAGATTTCGATGGCTCTGGATTTGTTTTCATTCTTTGGAATACCAGCCAAAGTGCCATATACAAACATGAGTGGAAATCATAAAATGGAACAAAAATAAATTTAAACACTAAATGTTAAGATGAACTATGCTTTCCATTACCAATGAAGATTTTATGCCAGTTACATGCATATTATGACTTATCATTTCATGCTTTTCGACAACGAGTTGTTGCGCGTGTAATCGAGTCGGAACGCAAGCACAGCACACAGGCACAAGAAAGCACAGACCAAATACTCCGAAACATGTACAGTACATGACCACACATTACGACGCCTATGCAGAGGTTTCTTTAGAACTTTAGAGTGACGCAAAGCTTTCCTACGCCTAAGCTGCATGAACTGCGCCCTTGATGAAGGTGTTCCGACAACAAGACAGACAGAGATGAAAGGAATTTGCAGAGGGATGGATTTCGCATGTGCGAACAGACTCGAGAGTTTTCCCTGCATCTCTCTTGAAACTGCACGCCAGGCATAAAAGGCTATAGTTCCACTTGATAAGGTCTTATGACCCAGCCTATTGTCAAACTCCATACAAATCAGTACTATGTGGGAATCACTGACCGGTCTACACAACCATTTACACAAAGCGTGATAAAAGACATGTTTGTGGAGTGCAGGAGTTAAAAAACCTCTCAGAACCGAATTCTTCCTAAAAAAATCCAGCTTCCAGACGAAACATTACTGTAGAATTTAAAAAGAATACTTCTAAAAGATGTTGTGTGAAGACACATCTTTTCAGCCAATTTTTGCAAGACAAATCATTTTTTGTAGTGAGAAAGTATGAAGCTTATTACACATTACTTGCTGATGCAAAATAGTTTGCGTTTCTGAGGAAAACAATACCTAAAGTGCTTCATATTGCTCACCGATTTATTTCAAAACAGACAACACGGAAATGTAGTAGGCAATCCACTTTTAGTTGAGATCATTTGGCAACCATATTTACTTGCATGGCATTTTGTGTTCACGCAAAATGTCCATGAATTCCAGAAATCACAGCATTACAGGAACAAAACAAATATCTTTTTTGCAAAAAGATTCAACACCTGACACACATCAACAAATCAAAATGAACGTTCGGAATATGACGCAAGAGTACCTGTTTGAATTCTCTGTTGGCGTTCCCATTCCTGAAATAAAGAAGCTGATACACGCCGTATAGCTCAAACAAAGTTTTAAACTTGTGAAACATGATTATTTGTCATTTTGCAGCAAAATCGCATTGCAATTTTTCTAGAGAAAAAATGTGTGGAAATGACCGACATTTTCTCCTTAATAGTGATCCAGTCTAAGATGGTGATTACTTGTTAAAGCGTTTGTCGGTAGCTTTCTAGCTTTTCAATACAAACATCTGTTTCGTTCGCATGGAGGCAGTTGTGACATACTGTAGAACAAAAAGTGTGCACTGCAATTTCACAACGACGCTTGTTTATGGGCATTGTTTATTTTTCCCTAGCACTTTTCCTATTAGTTACAATTCTTTCGTGGTAACTCCCAAGTTGGAGGTTTATTTTCTCAGGTTAGGCAATTTCAATAACCATTTCCTTATGACTGTTGCGATATAAAAATCATTGGATGGCCGTGAAAATATGATCTTGCTTTGATTTTATCACAGACCTTTCAAACTAGTATATTTAGGCAATATTTGTTGTTTTTAGCACATAGAAATGCACATGCACGCAAATACAGAACATCACACTCAAAACATTTTTTCTTCATCGTAAGAGCAGTTATTTGTCCGCTGCTAGGCCGCAATACCATAGATTGTGAACTACCGACGATAGCACGAACTCTATGTGCATTATTACCTTTTGTGTTGTGGGAACATACACACAATTTCAGACAATTCCTGCTATATGACTTTAAAATTACTTACAATGGGTAATGGAAAAAATTTCAAGTCCACTGTCCCATTCCATGTGATTTTTATGGGAATCTCACATTTTCACTATAATTCTGAAAAGAGTTCCACATTTTTGTGAAATATAAAATAACTAAAATCAATAATCTTGCACAGTTTTCACAAAACTGTCTTCACTCTGCCCAACGTTTAGACGTGTCAACATTCAATTCTACAACACGTGATGCCCCTGCCCCGGTTGTTTTATTTGCCCGGAATATTTGAAAAAATGTCTTCGATTCCGTTTGTTATCACCAATTTTATGAGGGTAAGGAGGGATGCTTGCTGTCTTGACCCTTCGTCTCGTTAGCGTATACTTTTATTTGTATTTCGTATTTACATTTGACCAGCAGCTGTGGTTATTTTCAACCACACATTTTTTCTTGATGCTCTGCATTGTTTGTCAATGTTCCATGCAGCAAATAAAATGTGTTTTATGCTTTCACATTGACTGTAAGTCTACGAGCACGTACTGTGACTACTTAAAACATCTAAGAAGTTTTTGTGAAGAAATACACTCCTTACTTTGACGTCATGCCTGGACATATCAACAGAAACTTTCACAAAAGATTGATATGATTATGGTCAAATGTTTTAACAAGCGCATGTGCTTAATTTTCTCAGATCCTCAACGTTCCTGTGCAGTGATATCCTTCTCCAGCACGCTGACAGCAGAGAGGGAGTATCACAAAATCTCAAGCTTGTCTTCACAATGACTTGTTGTTTCTGGCTTATCACTGTTTGCAGTGTAGTGCAGGGTAATTACACGTCCTGATTTACGCTATATTGTCTGCTAATCACGTTTTCCTTCGAAATTGCTACCTGGTTTAATTTTAACACAAACCAACCCTTTCGTCTTGTCATAACTTTCATTTCGTTTATTTGCCTCGGTTTAGCCCACCTACTTAGGTACGCTTGCTCAAGGTAATGTCTTCAACCAGTTTACATCCCATTGTAAAGTGGACGTTTCTGAAACATAAAATCACTCAAAATGTCGGCAAATATACGAAATAAAAGTCATTGAAACTCGATTTATATCCCAGAGAACAAAATTATCTAACGCTAAACCTAAATTTTGATTAACCAGATTTTGACACACTTCATACAAAACTTATGCCACTAAAATCAATCTCACCTAAACCACTTCCATAACAATTTCTGCTGTGTTTGGCTGAACACCTACTTCTGCTGGTCAAAATTCAGGGCTGTCTGAGGAAATCATCCACAACGATAACTCAAACCAGGTCTTTGGAAAAATGGTGATGCAGGTTGTATCTTTGAAACTAAAAGCATACGATGAGAGGCAGCATTTGCTTTCATAGCACACAAAATTAAACTGATATTCAATTTTATTTCACGAATAAAATAACTCCTCCCGGGGTATTTTCGAGGGGCTTCCCCGCGGTACACCTGCAAGCAGTGTTGCCAGTTAAGCTAATTTGTTGCTGAATCTAGCGGGACATTTTTACAGTTAGCTGCGTAAGTTTCAATCCAGCAGCTAGCTGATTTTCTATCAGGATTTTAAAATCCGTTTGGTAGGGTTGACAGGTAACAAATTCCTGACCAACAATTTGTTTAAACGATTTTTGGAGATGAAAACGTTTGCACCTTCACAGGCGCGGACACAGGGGGAATGCAGGGGATGTATCCCTCCACCAGACCTAAAGAGGTGTTGACATGACACTTGATTTCATTGAAAATCATCGCCAAAATACTTTTGTACTGCACATTACTCGCTAAAGATGCTAAACTTTAACTTATGCTAACAATTAGTTAAAAAGGCTTTTTCGTTTCATTAGATGAACTGGCCCTGTTTATGGAACCTGATATAAAATAGTCAATGATCGCATGGGCGCCCGCAGGCCAGGGAAGGCAAAACGGGCATTTGCCCCCCGCCTGGAAATTGGGATTAAGAACCAAATATTTCTGGAAACACCTGAAGTCGGCATCTTAATTCCGATTAATCGATTTGATTCTTGCAATGACAGTTTTTGTGCCGGTATGAAACTCACGCTGCACAAGAGTCAGGTTCACAGTTATAGTGTCATGCAGTGATATGAGCTTGCAGTTCACTCATGTCCCCTCCTTTGGCTGCAGAGGCGGGTTGCAAAAGTCGCGAGCAGGTTGTTTTACTGTTGGTCTTTATTGCGTAACAATAACATGGCAACAAATCTGCGAAGGTTCACTTTATATTACGGTG
>Ga0210059_1009943_pt1 | contig 14765 bp, 9 predicted proteins | sample Ectturendosymbi2_FD_188042 | JGI IMG/M metagenome (GOLD analysis project Ga0210059, IMG submission 188042) | Ecteinascidia turbinata endosymbiont from Florida, USA - Sample 2 (SPAdes) (version 2) | ecosystem: Host-associated > Tunicates > Ascidians > Unclassified | place: Key West, Florida...
TTCAGTGCGTCGAGGTTCTCCTCTTGGACTGGTTATATTTTTGTTTTCTGAATATTAGAACGTAGCTCTGTGTGGCTTTGACATTTGTTCATTAAGTTGTAGCGCGCATTAATTTTGCGCTGCTACACTGGTATGCCTGGAAGGAGTGGGTAGTTTAGCCCCGTGGAAGTTGTAACTTCATATTTGTTTATTAAGTTTTTAGTTAAAAAAGCTTTGTCTTAGTTTTGAGTTGATGAAATCAAATTTCACCAATGTTGGCCCCCTGGAAAATCTTTTTATGCCACTCTATGAAAACATCCATTATTTCCCCAACCCCTGCAAAAATCCATCTGACGCTCATGCTGGTATATGCTGTAATCATTATTTTACGCCTAAGTCGCCTATACCAATGTAATGTAAATAATTGCTGCGAATGAGGCATCCTCAGCTTTTGTTGAACCTTCTCCAGCAAAAATCCAGTTTATGCGAAAATTTTGCAGTGAATGGTTTTGTTGCCACCTCTTGGCGTGACGTTGAATGCATGGTTCACCACGAACGGGAGGTGGGCAAAGAATTACACCCATATGTAAGTGGTGTGAAAACGCAATAATATAGAGTGATCATGGGTGTGATCTCTATTCAGGCTTGGCCAGAATAAAAGCCTGAAAGGCAAGTTATGGTTTGTTACAAAAAAACTAGCTAACTGTACGTGATTACCTGTGCTTTATTCGTGTGATCTACTACAAGGGACAGTTTTATTGCATGCTGAACATCTTGGATTTCTGGCACTTAGTAAAGGGCTGATCAACCAGTTTGCAAGTCAGCCGGATGCAACTGCTGCTATTGGAGAGCCCGAACAAGCGCACAAAGCTCACAGTATGGCAGCAAGCAACATGCCATTATTTTCTTTTGTTTAGTCAAGAACACCTCAAGAATCATCCCAAAACTGTTCTTAAGCACGTTAGTCAACAGAGTAACACTAAGTTTGCAAATGTAATAAGCCAGGAAGCTTATTTAAAGTCCGCCGGGAGAAAAGTCCAGCATGGGGAGCAGTAACAACATTAGGACAATGGAAAATTATAAAAACAAACACATTGTGACCAATATGTTCGTTTCTGTTCAGCTACAATATCGACATCAAAAATAATAACATAAATTTGTTGCAGCCAAATGCTGCATTGCCCTGAGCCGACTAAAGAGAGTCGAATCGACAACCATCGGCATAACAGCAATAGAGACTCCCCACTTGACTAGGCCCATCTGCTGTTACTGATACGAATTCAACGTTAAATGTGACGTCATCACCACAACCATTCTGAATTTTCTTGTTGCGCAAATAGCTGCAATGAACTTATTGTAATTCAACTCGATTCTGATAAATCAAGACATTGCCCCAGGGCAGGTGATACTGTTATGAAAAAGGCATTTCCACCCTCGTTGCCCCCTTTTTCAAAGGGCAGGCTGGACAATGCCTCTGTCATTTTCCCACTTTCCAGCTTCCCTGCTGGCTTATAGTGTATTTTGCAGTGCTAAAAGTAAGTTGAGAATTGCACACAGCTTTGTGCAAAATCTAGGGAATTTTAGTGAAATTTTGGGAATTTTGGACTTATCTTTAGGGAATTTCTAGTCAACATTTGTGGGAACCCTGCTTGGCAGATAATGCAGCGAGACACTGACTGCTGATAGCGGTAAGCTACGTAGTTTCATACTGTGTGAAAAGAAGCCAGAGTGAATATATAGCAATGCATTCACAAGTGTGAAATACCCATTTTTAGTGTGAGACTGAGTGTGACCAATGTGCGTGAGTGAATAGCTTAATCCAGCGTGATCCAACTCGTTTTGACCTGCGGGTCATTTTGTAAAAACTTGCGGGCCTCTTCTAACAAAATGATCTGTAAAACAACCGATCCACATTGAAATTATTGCACATCAGCAAACAGCAATTTATTTCAAATCTCTGTCAGTGGGATGCCTGCGGTGGAGATTTCTGACACTATCGTTCCTATATCAAACCCAATATGTTAGTTGTCGCAAGGCTGAGAATGCTGTACAGCATTGGTTCTTAACCTTGGCGCTACCGCCCCCTATGGGGCGCTGTTGACTTTTAGAGGGGCGGAAATACTCAGGGGCGCTATAGGGGGCGTTATATTCAGAAGGTGTAACGATATTTACCTCACTGCAAATTTGCTTCAGTAGTTCTGCTATATCAAGATCAATGTATACTCGTGCTCTGAAAAGGTCTACTAGCCCTATGGTAACTGCATAGACCTAGCTAGTAGATCTAGATTCTAAAATCTATAGTTACGTCATAATGCGCAGCCGGTCTTTTCACTAAAAACTCATCATTTTTAACACTGCCCTTTCATTATGGTGGGCTGCAGACTATGGAAACCTCTGAAAAGGGGCGCTGGGGGAAAAAAGATTAAGAACCACTGCTGTACAGTGTTTCGCTTACAATTCGATTTATATTTTTAGATTTGGCTTGCTTTCTGGCTGGAAGTATGCTCCAAACATCGGGTGCATTTTTTATGCGAAATCTTTCAGTTTGGGAAGCCTATATTTGCTGGCCAATTTCCAGAATCTCTCTACAGTCTAGTAGTCTAACACCGTTAATTTTGTACTTTGTATTAAAAAGATGCTCTGCTTGTTTTAACTAAAATTACCTACTGTAACATGTACTCAAGAAAAAACACTTAGAAAACTCGCGGACCTTTAAAGTGCTATCCGCGGGCTACATGTGGCCCGCGGGCTTGTATTTGGACCACACTGGCTTAATGGAACTACGCTTATGCAGTTTTCTTTTCACACACTGCGTGGCTTGTTATGTATGCAGGCTTGTAGAGTGGCAATATACATCTGGTTTAGTTCTGATTTCTGAGTGAGCAAGTGCAAAGCTGTATTTGCTCTGGCCTGTTTTCATAATTGATATCAATAATTTTCAAGCCTGCGTGATGCTCTTCTAACTGTAGTGAGTTGTTCGATAGTTGTTGTCACCTTGCAGTTCTACTTATCATTGCTTGCAAGAGTTTGTGTCTAGCTTTCGTGTTTTTTCACCGCTACCAGGCGCGGATTTACCATTAGGCTAAAAATGCTTAAGCCTAGGGCCTGACCCCGATTTTGGGGGGCCCCGAAATTTTGGGAGTAAGGACGATTTCTAGCATATTTGTGAGAAATTATATTTATACTGTATTTTTGTTTTGGTTCAGCGCAAGTTTTTTTACTATGCCGCTTGCAAAAGATCTCTATAGAGAGGGGTTCCCAACCTTTCCCTGACCATGTTGCCCCTGCAGCATTTCGACAGATGAGCATTTATCCCTAAAGTTTTTCATGACAAAAACGCTGAATAACATAAAAAAATCAACTTAATTTTTACAAAACTTTAGATTTTTAGAACTACAAAGGTAGATTCCATTATGTCTCAAAAGTTGATTTGTTGCTGCTGTACATCAAATGTACCCTCGCGGGAACATGTACCCCAGGTTGGTAACCCCTGCTATAGAAGAATAAGCGCGAAGGATTGAAGTGAATGACGATGAGCGCTCACTATTTATGGTGTTGAGAATTGGATGATATTTTTACGTATAATGTGTGGAACAAAACGCCTCGATCTAGATCATTTTTCAGATTACACGAGGCCAGTCAGGTACTTTTGTTCAGCCCAGGTTTCTCTCTTGTTGCTTTTTAATAGTAAGATACGGGATAAAGGCAAGACTAGCCCGCACTGTAGCCAAGACTGCAGATATTGCAAGGAGCAAAATAGTAACTGTTTGTAATACTGCCCGTGTTGTGCTGGGATGCTCTTTAATTTCAATTGTTTTGTAGTAATCTTCGGCCATTCCTTTCTATGCATAGAAAAAGATTTTAACTACTATGCATAGAAATAGATTTTAACTACCGTTGAACTAGACACATATATTGGTATATTAGTAAGGGCAATTTTTAGCTTTCGCTTATTAGCTCAAGTTAGCAAACTGAGCTTCACGTGTAACTTGTTCTCTTTCTTTCTAAGTAATCAGCACAACGGTGGATCTACAGTAGGCTTACTTGCATTAATTGAGAATGTCGAAACGTACTTGTGAGCGGTTCTAGCACGCCAAAGAAAGCCACTGCCAAAGCAGATGCACAACGTGCTCTTGTTGAAAAGACGAAACCAATAACCAAGTTTTTTAGTGTGCCAGAAAGGTCTATACCAGTTCTGTCCAACCCGCGGCCCAGTCGAAGATTTTGTGGCTTTGTGCGACCCAATACGTTTTCGCTGTAGTATAAGTAGCCGACATACTGACAACCAGTTCGTAGTTTGATAATCTTAAATTTGGTATTTTTAATGCAGGCGGTTCTCACTGCCAATTTATCACGTCTGTACTGCGTGCTGGGGGATTTCCATATGTCCGCTGAAACCTTGTTGCAAACCTTTTTATTGGTTTCTGATTTCTACCCTCACAATGACATAAACTATCCTATGAAATAATACTTATGGAGTGTTTAGAAGTGCCAAACAATTGCTAACATTGTAGTTAGGATTCGAACATTTTCACTACATTAGTTTAAACTAAGTTTACTTTGCGTAAGTCATTCATTGTGCAGCTTTCATTAATATGTCATTCAATTTGCGGCCCTGGTTAAGATAGTTGCATAATTTTTGGCTCAGTAAGCAATTTCGGTTGGACACAGCTGTCCATACCATAGGTATCCACGGATCCGGAGTGCGAGTGGCGATTCCGACAGGATCCTGCGTTTTTCTTTCGGATCCGGTGCAGGAGCCGAAGTCAAAAATTTGTGAAAATCCGCATTCGGAGACACTTCGTTTTTAGCAGTAGCATTTTTAGCAGTCTGTGTGGTTTTCACAAGGCATTCTTAAGTAAAAACATTGCTGAATTTCAGTTGCATCAGTGGTTGCCATGAGTATGAAGAGGAGCCAGACTCTCAAATTTGAAAACTTTTCGGACCCGGACCCGGTTTCAAAAATTTTGGACAAGAGTGGAGTTGAAAAATTTGACTACGGTCACATCAGCCTTCCAAAAGGGTCCCCAATTTAAAATAGCCTAGGGCCCCGAAAATGAAAGTTCGCCTCTGACCGCTACTGATGTTCTTACCGTTGATATTCTGAAATAATGACTTATTTGTAGAAAGTGCTCAAATGGATATTAAGCAGTAAATGAAAAAAAGCATTCTGATAGACAGAAGTGTACACCATTTCAGAGTCAGACTAAATTTTGAGAAGTGAGATTCACATTGCACACTAATGTGAGCACCGCAAACGTAGTTGCGGATAGTTGAAGTCCAAATTAAACTCAGTTGTCTGTAGTTCACAATAATAATGATATTGGATGATACCTCGATTCAGAAAAAGCTGTAAAGGATGACAGAAAGTAGTCTACCCAACCTTTTCGCAAACTCGAATACAACTCCACCTGAATACAATTTCAAAAAATGGGAATGGAGCGCGTGCTTTCCTGGGGAATTTTCTATGCGGTGTAGCAGGCCCTTAACCAGCTTGGGACACTCTGGCTTCTTTTCACACAGTATGAAACTACGTAGCTTACCGCTATCAGCAGTCAGTGTCTGCCACTGCCTCACCAGTCGCCACCGTAGTGGGGCAATCACTGCCAAACAGCCGCGTGACCCATAGACGGGCGCCTGCAGGTTACTCGTGACTCCGGAAAGTGTGCAAAAGCCGAGTATAAATGAAACTCAACTATCCAGTCCGTTTAAACGCGAGTCACATGCCACTGACGAATTTGACATGACGCTAACCATTTTCAGTTTCTTGGCAGAAAATCTGCGAAAGTAGTTGATGGAAAATGTAGCTTGTTTTGCGGACCGGCAAAATATCTACGCGGACCGGCACGGTTGAGAACGACTGCTTGTTTGGCGACTAGCAGTTGGGAAGCGCAGCGGTTTGGTTTCCTGTTTTTCAACGGTGAGAGGTTTGGCAACGCCACGCGGCGCTGAACACCTGAAAAGTTTGGATCGAGCTGCGCGCTATGCTGAGAAGGAAATGAAGTTCCAGCGTGGGCAGAGAAGCGGTGCTATACTATTTTGCTGTGAGTGCCAGCCAAGACGCATTACCGACTGTCAAAACGGCGCATGATTAAAATCTTTGAATACTGTAGCAGTTTTAACTACATGGGGAATGACCGGAGTTTTGTAACAAACCACACGTTCCTTACTTTTGGATGTTTGCCGACTTGGATTAATTTCTTTAGTAGTTGCATGTGACGTTCGAAATGCGTACTACAAAGCCATTAGTAAAGCAAATAACCGTTCATTTGAAATGCGTACTACACGAAATGCGTACTACACGAAATGCGTACTACAAGACGTTCTGAATGCTTGTCGCAAAAGCTGTCGCATGGTAGGGAGGCAGGCGGGTGCTGAAACGTGGTTGGAGTTTTTATTCTCAATGGCATTCATTTTAGCCACAAACAGAAAAACGGAAACTCACTGTGACTATAACGCAGAAGATGACAACATAGAGCAGTGATTCTCTAACTTTTCGTTGCTGCAAACCCTTTTCACTGCATCCATAACCGCTGCGGAGCCATTCGTTTTGTCAAAGTTTTTTCGATTATTGGTAAATTAGATTTGGCCGTTTCTTAGCATGAGCACCCCAACCGCCCTGGAAGAAGCAAATTTCAGGCTTCGGCCTGCCGCCAATTGACGTCACCAAAATCAAATAAATAAAGGTCAGTCGACTTGCAGTATGAACATGTCAGACTGCAGTCTTGGTGGGCTGAGCTGTGTGAAAGGCTGCTGCCCCCCAAAAAAAAATCCAGATAGGGCCCTTTAATATCAGCAAGCATATAGGCAGATGCGTGCTTTTTCGAGCCACTTGCAAATTAGCCCCTTGAGCGGAGCTCTTTTAAAACCTAACTAAGCTAAACTAATGATGTACAACTTAGGAGAAAATAACTTTAATGAACTGCCAATGCAAAATAAGTGAAAACTAACTTTATCACTTCTTAGTTGTTATCATCAATAAAGCGAAACAAATATCTCTTCTTGTGAAGTGATTTTGATGTAATTTACCTTTTTGATGTAGTTGCCGTACTGTACTTGCATCAACTATAGTGTGCGACAGGGGTGAGCAACCTGCGGCCCGCGGGCCAAATGCAATACAACAAAGTGGATTTTTATGCCGGTCACTAGTACTAGACAGCCTGTGTAAAACAAAGGCGCGGCCCGCGTTTTAATCTGTTGTGTTTGGCCCGTCAGTAATAAAGGTTGCACACCCCTGGTATACGACAATATGTGAACCCGGCAGTCTCATTAATGCTTGTGATTTGCATCCTGACGATCACAGAGCACCTGGTGGTCGCTGCACAGCCTCATCATTTTAATAGCCAGTCTCAATGTAATCAACTTGGTGCTTTCACCAAAAGCTGTGCGTAGAACTAACTGCTTCCCAACACTCCGTCTGCCTTCACTTCTAATAAGAACGACTTTATTGACATCTGACCCCATCCATCTTCATCATGACATATAGCAAGTGAGATTAAATCTGAAGAGGCTTTTCAAGATCGAGCAGGCGAGCGTTAAAAGTATCGAGATTATCCCCGTTTTTTTTACTGGTCGAAACTTTAAATGAGACTGTCTTAACACAGTCTGGACAGACACATATATAATAAACTGACACAACAGCCTTCCTTCGTTTCAACGTTACATAACCTGTCTTAAGCAGCTTTCACGAAAACGTTTTTAACGTTGAACTAGAAACCTAGTCTCTCTCTCTCTACGCATCTACAAAGCGATTGCACAACACTCCACAGCACATTCATTATGACGTAAATTTCCCCGAGAATTTCAACGCACAAGGGCGATGCCAGCGACGGTAAGTGGCGAAGGTCAAGACTTATTAACAATTAACAATCGGCCTTGTTCTGACGTAACCACAACTTTACCAAAACTGCTATAGTGTCCGAACGTCCACAATTCTTTTTCGAAATCAACGAGTCATGATATTACATGCTTAATCTACCGGCTCTGCATTGAGGGCAAAAACCAGTTGAGTAAAAGTCAAGGGTCGAGAGACGGCTCTAACTTACAAATACAATATATATTGTGGGGCCCCTACGAACGGTCGGGGCCCCCGACCGGGCGCTACGGGGCTGCCTTGCCACGGCCCTGGTGGTGGGATTAAGCTGACTAATGTCAGAAATGAGTGGATAAACTGAAGGATTTTCCAAGAAAAACGCAGGGCTGCGGAGCCGGAACTCAAATTAAAACTGAAAAGGAGCCGGGGCTCTGCTTAAAATTTAGGATCGCAACCGGAGCTATAGTCATTTGAGTGGCAGCTCCTGCTCCGAGTTCCTTCCAGATACTAACGGTTTTTCGAAATAGACTTACTTTACCTAAAGAAGTGCTCTTCGAAGCACACTCAACGCGACTGTTACGAGTTACAACACCAGACTGCAACAGTGGGTCTGCAAGCCTTTGATATTTCGTTGGTTTAGGCCAGAGTTGGGCGGGCCAAATGCGGTTCACGTGAACATTTGATATGGCCCTCATCAAAAATTTTCGTTAGCCAAGTTAGCGTACAACACCGGCTCAAAACGAATTTCCATGATAAACAGGTACTTAGATAGTGAGTCAAAAGAAGTCACTCTTCCTCATAGTTAGATAAAGGTGGACTTTTAAGATAAAATTCATTGATTTTGCAGCCCGCCAGCGATAATTCACAATTCATGCGGCCCGTGATAATTAATAGGTTCCCTACCCCTGGTTTAGGCTAATCACGATAGCTGTAACATCGTAGCTGGCAGGAGTGGTGTTACTGTTGAACAATGGTTCTTAAAACCCTGTTCTAAGAGCATCCCAAGCATCTTTGTGCGGCTGTTAGCAGTCTTTCAGTAACACCTCTAATATTTTGTGTAACAGGCTTCGTTAGGGCAATAAAACAAAACGTGTCAATTAACTTGTGGTAAATTTTTTTAGTACGGCTCTTTAACAGAATCGTAGGTCTGGATTTGGCTCCTTGCAACGAAATGGTTGAGAATCACTGTTGTAGAAGTAAGAAAAACGTTAACTACCACATCTTACCGCTCTGTAGTAGTGTAGCGATCTGAAAAGAACTGAGCTATAATGAGTAGGTATATAATATAATATCCAGGGTTTTTTAAAGGTTTGATTTATAGGAACACCAAGAAATTTTATGAGGCCGCATTTTTATAGCAAAACGTTCAAAGTAATTCCTAAACGGATTATTTATTACGGTATTGGCAGTCACAATGCACAATTACTATTACTGCATTTACAAAAATGACAAAAAAATTATTCAATTTCAACTTCATTCAAACAGTCCTTGTTCATCAGTAAAAGCATCGTCATCTGCAGCTTCTACGGTCTTTAGTGTTCGCTCTGTCACGCTCCGTCTATTCGTTGCTTTTATCCATTTCAATCACAAATCTCATGAACAACCTCAAGCTCGCCCTCATCATTGAGCTGCTCTGAACCCAATCTTGTCGTCATGGGGGGTTATGGTCGCTTAGCCCTCCAAACAAAGCTCCAATACCCCCAATCTGAAATATGAAGCACTATAAATCAGTGGCGTTTTTGTCAATTTCCAGAACGTCAACCCCCTGCCCAAACGTAAAACCCCTCTACTGAAGACTTTCTGGCGACGGGTCTGTCTGGACCATTCATTGAAACATATATCAGAGCACTCAGAGTTACATTAAGCAGCCGGTTTCGTAGCTTGGTTTTAACACGGCACAGAGTTGAAAATCCTCGCTCTGGTCAGGCTGTGGCAAGTGGAATGGACAGCGCATTGCAGCAATATTGGTTGTCTCGTCGTCGTCAACAATACTAGCCCAGCCAGTGGCGTAGCGAGGCTAAGTGCCGCCCGGGACCGACCATAAAAGTGCCGTCCTTTCCACTCTTCAAATTTGATTACAAAAATTTCAAGTGAATGAAGATCATGTTTTGTTTCCTATTTAAAGATATAAGGTTTGATAAAGCATCTTGAAAATCATCGTCTAACACTCGCAAACTGTAACGGGTCTTGTTTTTCACTGTCGACTATGAGTCTTGTTTTTTCTGCTTGGCGCCACCTTTCTCATCATTAATTTTTCTATATTTTTGCGTTCTTTACATATGCATATACGAACCCGACATGTTTCGCCAAAGTTTCTTGCCTGTTGGTTTTTAATCTCCGATAAGCCCGCCGCATGTTTTTTAATATTTTCCGCATTCCAGGGATCAAACGAAACATTTTAAGGGATGTGATGGCGGCATACTTACATTACAGATGTAAACATTTTTGTATGTTAAAATTTCGTGTAGTATCCCCCCTCTTTAACTGAAAAAGTATATATACTGTATATAGCAGGCTATAATGATCTGGTAATATGATCTTTGTGATGTAGGCTAAACAACGCTTCATTGTTCACTTCACGTTTCAGAGGTGGTTTAATTCTCTTAGAATGTATATAAAAGGCTTCAAGCGTTAACTCTGTCGGCACTTTCGCGTGGGCCTTAGTAGGTGCGGAGACACATCTTGAAAAAATATCTTAAACAGGTTTAAAACCGATTAGGTTGAAAAGCGCTGGCTTGCAGTCTTCATCGTGACTCGCGCACTTGGTCTAGCTGTTGGGTTGGACCTCTTTCAATTACACATGCATAATATTATTGCCTGGCTTTTATTCCTTACCCAAAGAACCATTGCCAGAATTAGGAGATTTTACGTTTTTGTAAGGGGAGGATTGACATTCTGAAGTTTGACAAAAAATCCACTGATTTATATTGTTTCACATTTCACATTGGGGGGCTTGGAGCTTTGTTCGGGACTGCTAAGTCCAGACGTCTATTTCGATAACTGTATTAACATACCATCCCAGGTGGAGCATAGGCCACTCGAACACTCATCAATGATTACAACGTCTTACGTTCGGCGGTAATCGCTCTGAACAACTTTATTTAGTACAGCCATTGCCAAGTTCTAAAAGTGCTTTGATTAACGCCCCCTTTTAATAAAGCCTTCACAACAATCATATCTAACATATCGTTTACCCTTGCGTTAGGTTTTCAGACTGAGGTTCTTGCCTCAAATTCATCAAAATGAGAGCAACACCTTTTCTAAGCTTTTGTTGTTAAAATGAATTTTTCTATGCAGCAAATGTTAAGTATGCCGTTGAACAGAGGAGACCTTTACGAAAGTCACACTATCTATCGGCTGGATCTGATTCACTCCACTTGCAGTTCAAACCGACAATCTGAGCTCAAAGCAGGGCGGATCCAGCCATTAAGATTGTGGGGGGGGCGATTTCAGTAATATTTTGGTAGTGAAGTATCATTACGGGTTCACTACTGTAAGAAGGATGAAGTACACTTTACCACACTGCTGCGACAAAACAATGGACGGCAATATGGACTTATATCACGAATACCGTTTTCCGAATTGTACAAAATAATGATGAATAAAGTTACTTTTGTATAGGTTTTAGGGGGGCGATCTCCCCTCTGGATCCGTCCCTGGCTCAAAATTACCCACGCAAACACACCGACTACACTACCCCGCTTCATGAACGTCATTTTCCGACCCCAGTATGCGTCATTCAGAGAAACAACCGTTTCATTGAAACTGAGCAACGTTAGCTTTACAGAGTTCTTCACTTCAACCACCATAATTTAATGTTGATAAAGACACCTAATGACCAGGCTACAGCTTATGGCACTTATTGAAAATATCCCCCTGAACATTAAAAAAATAGCATGAGTTGTGTGAAGAAATGTTTTTGTTTTATAATTTTGGCGACATGAATTAGCGGCATGCCAACGCCTGAAATACGCTTCTTACCGGGGCAGTTGAGGTGAACGCTCTAGCCCAAGGAGCGCTACGGCGATTCAATCAGTGCCGGTGAATCGAACACACAACCTTCCAGTTGAGAGGCAGACACTCATCTCTAAGCTATCGCCGCCCTAGCAAAATCCTCGTTGCCGATGTCTAGGTGTCAGGTGATGTATGATGTGTCGTTGGGGCATTACTGAGGAACCAACGGATAGGAGATGCAAAGCCTTCTTTATCAAATTTTGAGAGGAGGTGCAATGTTAGCCGCGAACAACCGGATCCCTGATGTTTGCTAGTCTGCGGTTGAATGTCACTTTTGACTAAGACAGCGGAAATGTCTTTGTCTGGAGAGGAAGTTGTCTGTAGAGACTGGGGCATAATTGCCCCCCACGTAAGTGTGTTAAAGCTTCCAGATTTCAAGACAAACACTGGGGAACCTCAGCACATTGCATTTGACCCAGACTTTTGAACAAACTTTTCATCAGCGTTCTCACTCCGCACAGCCACATTCCGTGTTTTTTAGGGTAGCCTACCATTCTAGGGCTTCTAAATACTACTATTGAAGAGTTAGAACAGTGTTTCTGAAACTTTTTATTCCATCGACCCCTTTTCACTCTCGACACGTCGTTTTCGCCCCCAAGCCTGATAAAGCAAACACAAGGTAGTAGATTTAAATAATTTTGTTAAAAAAAAGTATTGAATATTTGAACCAAGCCATTAAAAAGCTGAACTAAGCCATTGTGTTACGACGCTAATGTTACGTTCAGAATTCTTGTGAAAATAATCCAGGCCTACGGAACCGGAGCGCCGGAGCAGGGCATTTTGCCTGGAGCCGGAGCTCAAATAAAAAATCAGGAGCCGGATCCGGAGTTCAGGTGAAATTTTAGGACCGGAGCCGGAGTTATGGCTATTTGAGAGGTAGCTGCGGCTCCAGGTCCTTTCTTAGATAATAGCGGTTTTGCCAAATAAACTTACGTGTGCTCTTTATAGCACACTAAACGGGATTGTTATGAGTTACGACACTACACTGCAATAATCGATGTGCAAGCCTTTAATGTTTCTTTGGTTTGATAATCGCTAAGACTGTGACATCGTAGCTGGCAGGCGTTGTGGTACTTGTTGAACAATGGTTCTCAAACACTGTTCTAAGAGCCGCATGCAGCTCCGAAGCATCTTTTGTGTGGCATTTAGCAATCCTTCTGTAACAGATTCTATTTGAATAAGAGCTGAAGATGCCTACTTCGTAGGCAAAATATATACTCTGTAAGATCTTAGTGTCTGAATCTTTGCTGGGAAAGGATCCCTTTCGATGGGCAGTGTCTTTCAGTAACACCTCTAATATTTTGTGTAACAGACTTCGTTAATGCAATATAACAAAACGTGTCAATTGTCTTGTGGGAAATTTTTTTTGTGCGACTCTCTGAAAATTCGTAGGTTTGGATTTGGCTCCCTTCTTCGAAATGGTTGAGAACCACTGTTGTAGAAGTAAGAAAAACTTTAACATCCTACTTTCTAGTCAGATTATCAAACCGGGTCTGTAGTAGTGTAGCGATCTCAAAAGAACTGAGCTGTAATGCGTAGGTGTGTAACAAAATATCCATAGCTTTTGTAGCTGTGTAATCATGCTCTTAGCAGGGAGTATGATGAAAGATATGATACCATTGCAGATTTAAACGTGAAGTGCACGACACGCCATTGTAAAGTAGGAATTTTTATTAGAAACCACAAGGCTTACTGTCACGTTTTACTAGATTACTGGCAAAGTTCACTAAGAAACATTACGTTTACAAGCAGTAGCATAACATGAAAGTTATACAAATTGGAACCGAACTGGCATTGCTTGGCGTAGCAGTACATTGTCAGGAGGGTATAAAAATCAATGTAGAGAAATGTGGACTTTCCTTGAAGTTTTCATCTGTGGAAAAAATCTATGTTTTCAGCTCGGTAACCAGTCTTATTTTCTCCTTAGCACAGCGTGTTAAATTTTGTTTCACTTTGCGATTCATCACTGCTTATTAAGAGTGCAAAAGATAAGAAATCATAAGTTTTCTGCAAAAATCAAATGTGAATTTCTTGCTAGAAGTCATACTATTTCTTTAAACAAAGGGCTTTTAAACACATCTTCGCATTTGTGTTAATGCAAATGTGTGCGTGTTTGAATGAAAACATGAGTCCACTATGTGTTTTGCGCTTTTTATGGTTTGCCCGGGCAGCGCTGTTAGTTGGAATCGTCAATACTGCAACAGGCAAAGCATACAACAATTACAAAACACTTGGTCAATTGGGACTGGTCTGTGTTTAAATGCTCGGACACGAATGTAGTTTTCCAAACAGCCATTTTCTTGTTTCTGTCGTAAATAACAAAACGCCCTCAGGCATTGAAAGCAAAACCAGCGACTGTTTTTCGAGAAATTGTTTCTATGTCGTTTTTTCGCCGATTTCCTCATGGTAACAGTGCTGCTTGTAAAAAACTACCAGATTAAATTACTCAAAATGTTTGGTATATTCCCCAGATTTTGTGTAAGCCTACTTCATTTCGTTAATTTTCCATTCAACTTGAGGCACACCAACACAATCAAAATATTAATGTGTAAAAACGAATAGAAGCCGGAGCTGGAGCCCGAGTCATGAAAAAAGAGAGCTCCGGAGCTGGAGCCACGCTCATGAAAATCAAGAGCTCCGGAGCTTGAGTAATGTTCATGAAAAGAAGAGCTCCGGAGCCGGAGCTGTGACATTTTTACGACGGCTCCGCAGCCCTGAAATAATCCACACTGTAACCGGGCACACAGACGATCTAAAGTAAAATTGAGAAGTTGCTTTAGAAACAACCTCCAACGATTATCATAGTAAATTAAAATTTGCAAGAAACTTTCAAGTCAAAATAGTAGGATACTGAAGTTGACTCAATCATCAACTAGTGGTTGAGCATTTTCGCCACCTTGATGTGTTTTTGCCCCTCTATCGCCCCCTTTGTTTTTTCGCCCCCTTGCCCATCAGGGGG
>Ga0210059_1009944_pt1 | contig 14764 bp, 7 predicted proteins | sample Ectturendosymbi2_FD_188042 | JGI IMG/M metagenome (GOLD analysis project Ga0210059, IMG submission 188042) | Ecteinascidia turbinata endosymbiont from Florida, USA - Sample 2 (SPAdes) (version 2) | ecosystem: Host-associated > Tunicates > Ascidians > Unclassified | place: Key West, Florida...
TGGCACTCCGAACGTTTCTTTTGAAAAGAGTGCTTTAGCGATGAACCTCTGGTCTTATGCGGTCGAAGCCTACGATTTCCCACAGATTTTATCTGATAAGAGTCACACTTAACCGACATGGAAAAATTTTTTTAAAGGGTCTCGTGCTTTCATCAGCGCACATCCTGGCGTTGTTCCTGTTGGCGGTCCCGTGCGCGTTCGTACCTCACAGCCTGGTTGTGAAGGTCGTTACCAGCGATTTAACCGCCGAAATATTCGGCGTATCAGACGGAATGGCAAACTGAGGATTGCTTGCTCATTCTGGGAGGTGATTGCTGCTGTAGAACTCAAGTCCATTGTTCGTGCGCCCTTCACAAGCAGTCAACCCTTTCACTGCCTTCCCCTCTCGCGACCAAAACAATTGCTTGCGTTCAAACTGCGACGACTTGCTGTGATGTCAGCTGGTTTGCTGATTTTCGTCGCAATACGTAACGTGTCTTTCGTCACAATACGCCCATTCGCAAGCTTTCAAGCCTGATGGACAGTCTGCTAACGTTGTTAGACTTCGCTTGGCGACCGTGCGGAGGGCGATACGCCATTAAGGATGGAGGAAAAGCTTGATTGCAAAAGTATTTTTAAGTGATTCTTCAGTAATTCAGTTCATGAATATTGCAACAAAGATGTCGTTACCGCAAGAAGCGTTACAGTCGGTCACGCGCGGTGAGCTGCAACTGCGTCGGAATCTTTTGCTACGACGTCGCTGCTCAGCGTGTTCCAAGCGGTAATCGGCTTCAGCCACGTCCAAACTAAGCTGCCAGCAACGTTGGTGACTGCCACCGCGTGTTGGATTTTAAGTTATTGAGTGTCATTCTCTGCTGAAACCACAGTCAAATGAGGCAAAGCAGCTTGGAGCACTACTCAAACGGGTACTGATTCATCCGCAACCAGACGCCGTCCAGATTCTTACGCCTGAAGTTTGTCTTTGGAGTAGGGGTGATCGTCACGACACGAACTTTGCCGTCATCGCAGCCGTTTTAAACTTTCCTGCTCTACTGCCACAGTACTTCGGTGCTATCACTACGCTCTTCCAGCTGCTGCGGCGCGCACGGCGTAATCGTCAGTTCCGATTCGGCGCTGTCTTTCTTTCCAGAGTCGGTCGCTCGCGTTGGGGATGAGTCGCGGCCGGTTCGCGAAGCAAATATGCTTTCAATGCTGGTAATCCGCTATCCGGATCGCCAGGCTTTGGCCCCGGGGTAAAGCCTCCACCCTTCTACGCTTTTCACTCGCTTCGTGGCACCGTCAAACTCCAGCACCAACGGTTTAGAAGTGCGCGTGGTGGTAAGCCGAACATTTGCTTTTGACTTGACGAGACTCCGTTGCAAAGACCTAGTTTTTCAAATGTAACCTACTTGTCACTTGCATCGACGCTAATCTAACTTTTCAGACTTTGAATGTAGATTGCTATAGAGCAGTGGTTCTTAACGTTTTTTCTACCATGGATCTCTAAATACTTGCCCTTTGTTTTAAGCTACCCCTGACTTTAAATAAGTAACTTGGATGGAACACTTTCCCGTTAAAAACTTTGCATGTTGCAGAGCGCATAAAGGCTCTCGCCCCGCCCCCCTGGAAATTTATTGATGCCCCAAATGGGAAGGCGTGCTCCCCAGTAAACAACCACTGCTGCTATAGAACAATGGCAATTTCAACGCGTACAGAGTCTGAGTCGAACCAGACTGCAAATACAGTCTCTTGCCCAACGTGCTCGATGGTCAATTTTGCGTCTGGGTGAGTCAGTAAATGTTGGTATTGCGGAGATATAATTGAAATGATCGAAGTATTACAATACTCAGGTTGCTACAGATGATCCCATACCAGCGGCTGTCGTTTCGAAACCACGGGAATGGAAAATTTTTAAACTTCTTGTGTAACTTTCCATTACTTTGATCAACACCTAAAGACACCGTTACTCATGTTGTCTTGGGCAAAAATACAAGATGTAAATTACGCATTTGCTTGTGCGATGCAGTACGTTTTTGTCTTATAAATGAATGTAACTAAGAAAGTGATAAACACCTCTCTTCATGTGGTTAGTGTTTATAGGAAAGAGCTCCCGTCAAAAAAGGCGAAGAAATGCGACTTGAATATTTTGCTTTACTTGCCTGTTAGCAGTTTATTTTTAAAGTTGCTCACACCACAGACAGGCGAGAATAGACTTCTGATGTCCGCCCACACTGTACGCACGCGTCGTCATTGCGTTGACCAATGCGATGTGAGGAGAAAACCGCTTTTCAAGGGTTGCCTGTAAAAGGCGGAGCTTGGTTGCGGAGGTTTGATGACGTAACCGGAGTGGAAAAAAGTTGCGTTGCAAAATCAAAAAAGGAAAAAAAGTGAAGGAAAAATGTTGTATCATTGCAACTTAATATGCGTTTCCCCCAAACATGGAATACATGGAAGTTCGCGATGTTTAAAAATTTTATACATTCACAACTGTTGAAACCTATTTTTTGTCCCCGAACCGTTGTGAAACTCAGGTAACCAAAAATTATCAAACTTCAAAATAGATTTTTTTTTACCGTAGTGTAACATCACCTTTTGCAGTAAAATTATTTTTGCTACCGTCTACTTCTCATTTCTCAAAGAAAAATATCAGTTTTAATGACTCCGGTTACGTCATCCAAGCTCCGCTATTTACGGAGCTCCGCCTTTTACAGGCAACCCTTTTCAAGGTATTTTGCGTTGGAAGTAATAGGCGCGTAGTTGGGGTATCTGAGAGTTCATGTCGGATGCAAAGAAGGCAATTGATAGCAAGTTGAGGAGTGTACAATTGCTCGTTGACATTTGACAGGCAATTGCTGTTTTCATGCCCGATTGATTGGCTTGGGTGTCTGCTTTCGATATTGTGTGTACTCGGCTATGGTTGGCGATGTTGGTTTCAGAATCGGACAAATTAGAAAGTGTGCAACTGTCCGCTAAGGGATTTGTCGTTTCAGGCTCCATGCCAAGCTCTACAAACTGTATTTTAAACTTGTTCTGAAAAAAAGCATCCCCCACATCTTCAAAGAAAGTGGTTTCAAACATTCTCAAGTGACATATTTTGCGTCTTTGTGGTTTCTCTTTGACGTCACATATTCTGACGTCACAGCCCATGGAAGCACTCATGACCTGTTTGGAATGCCCTGATTTGTGCGGTCGAGAGCTGAGCTGCCAACGAAATCGCTGATGATTTGTGGAAGATGTGGCTTAGACTGAGTGCAGCAGAGAAGTACTGGGACTAAAATGAAGCCTGTATGGCAGACTTTGTTAACATGTAAGCTATTCGGTTGAAGTTTATGGAACGCTGATAAGTTTTCCTGGCTTTCTGTGTGTGTTGTTTTAGTTGACGTGTGTCACGAGGTTCTTTTGATCGATCTTGCACTAAAGTCCAAGATAACCGTTTCATTTAAAAGAAAAACCGAAAAAAAAACAGAACAATTAATCAACTCTCGAGATTTAAAACAGCGTGAAATAAAAAACAGCAAAACATTTCCTAGTGTGCGCGAACCCTCTTCGCTGCTGGCAGGATCGTGCCGCGGTAAACGCAATTGATCTTCGAATCGTCAGCCTCGTCGTCATCGCCCCGCAGAAGGTTTGTGACGTTGACCAGGGACGGAGCCTGGCTGTGCTTTCGGATTATTAGGTCATAAAGCTCGTTAAGGCCAGCGCTTTCGCCTAACGTTAGCCTTACTAGACTGGACGGTCCACCACTACACGCGTCTTCGACAAACGCGCCCGAAAGCTGGAAAGTAGCACGAAAATTGAATCGGACTTCTACTGGTGCGCGCCAGAACGTGATGTTTGTGTTACGTGCTTTGGGCCATTACGCCCAACGGCGATGATCACAGTTTCGTGGTCGTCAACGGGCTTTTTGCCGTGCAAAGCTAATCCTACTTTGATAAACTTGCTTTGGTTTCCAGTCGCGCCTTGTACGATGGTAGGTAGGGTTGGACGGTCCAACAGTAGCTTGCTGTGGAAATGCCCAGCCTCTGTTCAAGGGCGCTTTTCGCGTATGTAGCATCGTAAGAGTGGGCTTGAGGTGTCTCGTGTAGAGTGCCCGACGGTAAATGCGCGTGTCGGCGTATTGGCGAACAGCATTTGCCGAAACCCGCATTTGCGCTGCTGAGGTAACGCTTACCGTTGGAAAGCCTTGCGTCACATGTTTTGACGTCAGCTTTTTTCAAGATTCTTGTCACCGCGGCGATCCCGAAGAAATAACACGGTGTGGTTTGCGTTATGGTAATGTGTTGCCTGAGCAGCGAAGAGACCGTAAGAGGAAGCAGCGTTGTGCCGGATGTCGCATTCATGTTTCATCTTTGGTTGCGGTCCTAGATCAAGCCGGTTCTTTGTAGTTTTCGAAATACTTGACATAATTAACCTTCTTCAAAACGGAGTGTATAATCGCAATGAGAATTACGTGTTTAATCGCAGCTAAGAAGCATGTCTTGAGATAATCAGTGAATAAAAATACTGTAAAAGGCAATCAGGCGTAACAAGCAATCCCATGCATCGAAAATGGTCCGCATGATAATAAAACTGATGATCCTCATTTGATGACTTAACGATTTTCAGAGTGATATGCACTCAAACGGTATACGACTACACGAGATTACCAAAGGTCGAAATCTGATACGCTGCTCTTGCGGCCAGGACGTGTAACATCGACACTGCTTCATAACGCAGCATTCCACGAGTGGTTTCGCGCAGCTGTAAATAAAATCTGATCCCTTCTGTCGATCGCACACTTTGACCCACATTATGATCAACACTCCGCCTTGAAAGCTTGCTCGTTGGTGCGAACCAGTTCTCGGTTCTTTACGTCTCAATTGTTTGCACGGCTAATTTAGCGCACGTGGTATCGTTTCGTTCTGCTATATTTCATTTCGCACTGATCTTGCGCAGCGACGCGCAACAACGTTGACGTCCTGGATAAGTGTGTGCCTCAGGCTGCCTGGAAACATTCCCGGGCAACCCGCTGGCGACACCAGTGGAGCTGTTGCAGTCAAAGCAGCATATTTAGTGGTTCAAGCAACCCAGATTTGTGATTCAAGCAACCCAGATTTAGTGGTTTAACTCAGGGGTGGGTATTAGGGGAGACGAACGTGACGGTCGCCTCGGATCTTCTTTTTTCAGATTTGCCGTGGGTCCCCTCCGAGAGTTTCGCACTTAGATTTTGCATTGTTTTGTTAAAAAGCTTATGAACAAGCGACCGAAAGGTCTCAGCGAAAAAAACAGGTTCAGGTTACCCAGATTTAGTGGTTCAAGTAACCCACGCCGAATAAACCTGACAAGAAAGTCGCTAACCAGATCTTGCGTGTCACTTCTCGCAGCGGACAAGGTTAGAACAGCGCCCTTCATTGCTGCAAATCGAGCCTGTTGCTGGTTTTGACTGAGCTTCCCAGTCATAGATGAACTGTGGAAAAGTTTTGAGCAGTGTCCAATAGATGCCAGGCAATGAGAGCATTTCCGGCTTTTCATATACAGTACTTTCCCGTCATAGCGTTTAAGCGACCATCTGAGCCGCTGATCGTAGAATGACCAAGCGCTGCACGCCGAAAGCTTTGACTGTTCAAACAGCTGTTGTCAATAATTGAAAGGTTAAGCGCATTGTTAGTAGATAAAACTAATGAAGGATCAGCAGCTTGCTTGTGATGTAGTCAATCCTCTTAGGAGTGGTGTTAAGAGGCATATCCCTTATTCTTGCACAACGCGAAAGCCGGAGGGAATTTTAGTGCTAGGTACCCGGAAGCGCCAAATTTCCCTTTCTGCGTAGAAATTTCTTGCAAAGCTTCTATTTTGGTCTCGATTCCGTCCTTCAGTTGAATGTTGCAGTATGCCAGTTTTCGTGCACAAAGCCCCCCCTCGCATTTTAATGGTCATGCTTTACTTTAAATGCCGTTCGTGTCAGAGAAAGCACATTCAATCGAGCCATAAAATGTTGACTTGCTGTTTACACCGGGTGCTTTAATTGACTTGGATGGGAATGGACGAAATAAAGAAAACGCTCGCGTTTGCAAAGAAGCATCGGTTGTCATCATCGTCTTGTTTCAGAAAGGCATTCGATCCCAAACAGAGCTTCTTTTGAGGCGTTGTGCATAAACGTGATGGTGAAGCATTCTGGGTCGTGGCGACAAAACTTGATCAAACTACTTTCTTGCGCTATATTCTAACTGCTTTTTGAAAGTTGTTTGTTTGTTGTTGTATGCTTTTTGGTGATACCGGTCGAAAACCCCGAGAACGACAAGGAGAACTGGAAAGCGCAAGTGCGATTTACGCTCTTTATACATTAGACACTGAGTTAAGCCGGCAATGCTTGTATAGGCGCATGCCTAATTGTCTTATAAATACCGTAACGAATACTGATTTTGGGAGTGAAGACAGCACCTCGTAAATGTGAACAAGAACTGGTTCCCAGATTGTGACTTAGCAACTGTTTTGTGGTACGTATTGGTTATATTTGCCCATAGCAATTTGATTTAATCATAGAGCGTGTTGTCGCAATGAATGTATCCGACCGTGGAGTTTTTTTTTGTAGCAATTGGCCATACCTTCGTAACGTATGCCACAGTTTTGACTCGAAATCAGGTGCCTTGATACATTGTCTGATATTGGTCCTATTATTGCTCGCAGTTCAGGCCAAAATATCCAGGAATCCGCGGGTAGGTTGAAGAAAATGTCGATTCGTCATTTCCTAAAGCGTGTTTCATCACTGGGTGGCCCCATCTCGCAGAAGTCATCATCACAAGCGTTCTGTGGATGATGTATGTGGGTCAGCGCTCTAAACACCATGTCACTGTTACGGTTATTGCCGGCTTGCGTTTCTTAATGATACAGCGCGCTACAACTGACAGTGCCTATTGTGCCACTCGGTGACCTTGAAACAGTGAATGTCAATGTCGTCGGATACGTTCAGCACCTGTCCGCTCGGTGCACATTCTTGACGATCGTGACATTTCGTCAAGGCTCGTATTGCCGATCAAACTGTTGTTTGGCAGCAACGGTGCGGTTTAGTGAAATTCTCAAGGGAGGTTTTCCGGCGACGCCGAAGCGCTGGGGCGAAAAAACTGAACGAGTGATTTGCTGCTGTAGCAAGTTGTGGCTGCTAGCCTTGGCAAAGGCCACACTGATTACCTGGTGAGGTTGCTGATGCCGAGCATTCTCAGCTACCAGTTTAGATGGTAATGGCAGTACGGTCAGTTAGTTCATGGACCACCACACGAACGGTTAAATCCAGCAGTTGTTGGCCAATGTATTGGGTGCAGATACTGCGCAAGCGCAATAGCGACATGCTGGTGCTGAGTTGTAAGACTTTAACGCAGCTCAAAGCATCTTCTTTTGCTTCGCACGGTAAGTTTCGCTGTTCTGGCGTTAATAATGCAAAACTGACCACCAGGCAGTGCAGAAATCAAGCCGTGGTGTGTTAAGTGAAGGTGAAGTCGAGTGGTGACTGTTTTTGTCATTCGTTTCTTTGCAAGTGCGGTGCTGCAAATTTGTTCACGTGGATAAATCGACCTTCCGCAAACGAAACGTTATCCGTTACCAGTCGGTGTGAATTTAACCAGTGTACGCTTCGAGCACATGTTCAATGCGAGCCAATGGCAACGAATTCGTGCCTTGCGTCATACAACCTGCCCGGAGAGAACTGTTAGAGCTGCAGTTCTATTTTCAGACGACTCCAAAAGGGCAACGCGCATGTTCCGTGGCGATAGCGCGTGCACAACGTTGTGTGGGCGGAGTGGTGTGCTTATTCCGACTATGTAAGTTATCTTGTCCACAGCCAGCATCTCAAGCAACACGCACGTATCTTTTGTTTCTGATAAGTGCTGTTGCCCATACCCGGGTTGTCTGCGCCAATTCATTCCTTCTTGCAAGGACGTACCGCTTGTCCCAGTCATGACATCATGTCTTGTGGAGGGCGACTGGGCTATTCTGCGATGCAGTGCCGCTGGCCAGTGCAAGATCGCGGAGGCCTGACGTTTTTACGATATCGCATCGTCGTAAAACCGTGATTCTGTAGAAATTGATTTTTCCAGCTCGAGTTATCTGCGGAGCGTAGGATTTCCCGATTTATTCCGGCTTTCGCAGTCAATTACAGCGATCTAACGGTGCAGCAGGGACTGAAGCTGGTAATAGCTTGCGTTTTCGTCTTACATCGCCGTAATACTGGCTTATTCGGAAAGTCTGCGCTGCTACCGACTGCTCTCGAGAAATTGCAGCCATGCATTTTGACAAAAAACTAGTAGAAGTGGGAAACAAATGACACCGATGCACAAACAAGGCAACAACTAACGGAAAGCTCCAGGAGCGGAAGATATTTTTCAAAATTTCGTCAAATTTTCCAAATGTGGTTTTAAAGGGAAAGGAATCGAGGCCCCTTGCAGCTGCTGCGACCGCGACCTTCCCGAGAGGAAAAGCGCGGTGCGAAAATAGAGCAAGTGAAATCGTTTGGCTTCTGGTTGTAATCATGGGCATGGGAAGGGGGCAAGGGACCTTGATTGCCCTGGATTTTGAAATTTGATTTTTCCTATTAACTTCTTAGTGGAGGAATGTTTTTCTCTTAGTTTCCAGTTGGTAAAACTTCATCACTGTTGGCCCTGGAAAAATGCTTTTGACCCTCCCCCTGGAAAAAATCTTCACGATGCCCATGTTTATAATCCTTTCCATTAGCATTTCTCATGGTGACCGACCAGAAAACTTTCTCAAGTTTTAGCTTCACTTCGTGGCATGGTTTGCTATTTGTCTGTGTCCTGTCAACAGCAGATAACCCTGTAATATTGCAGTTGCGGCGTTGTTTGCCATGGCGAGATTGGTGCGCTGTTGTCGAGCGCCCTCAAAAGAGATCGATCACGATCAACGGGCAGGGGCGCGTGCGTGTGCGCAGATTGCTTGTGAGCCTCTCCTATGTGTTTACTGGAGGTAATCCGATAAGGCTTCACGACTCGCAAGATATCATAACCTGCTCAAACAGTAATAAACACGTCGTCGAACAAGGGTTGCGCTCATCCGAAAAGGCCTGTCGCGGGTGTTTGATGCAGCACGAGCGTTAACCACCTGTTGTTGCGAGACAACCGTGGGGCGCGAGCCCGTCACCGATCAGTGTTATACAACGCAGTCAAGCTAAACCCGGTTGCTACCGTGGTTGACACTGGCTTTTAATTCGAAATGAAACCCAACGGCGGCTTTTGCTGACTTTGCGCTAATTAACATTTGTTTCACCCGCCGACGAATCATTGGCTGGCCACGAAAGTGATCTTGTGCAGGGGACTCCGTTGTCTTTTAAGTTGACGTTGAGTTGCAACGGAACTTTTAGTCGGACATCATCGACGACAGAGTCCGTTTTAACTCATCTCGCCGCTCCGGAAAGTCAATGCAAGCGTATGGGACTTGCGCGCTTCGCATTCGCCCTGGACAGTGTGCCGCTGTTGCTGTTATTCGTTGTCATGCAGCTGTCTTCTCCTGACCGATAAACTCATTGCAAAAAGTGTGAACTGCTGAATTCAAGGAACGACCATGCCGATTTAAGACCATCTTTAGATTGGAGATGAAGCGCAGACGGTGTACTGATTTTTTCGCTGCATTCTACTAATTTTTACAGTTTACGTGTTGTCTTTCACACTTGCGGGCGTGACATATTTAATTAGTGATAGTTTATCGGGCCACAAAATCTTCCTTACGGTTTGTTCGTTGCGTCGAACGCTTGTCAGGGTTTTTAGCGTTTTTAACGCCAGGAAATTATCCAAACCGTGGCAGTTTACATCGTTTATCTTGGTCAAAAGCCTTGCAATAAACTCATTCCGATGCAGTGCCAAGCCCAAAGTAAGACTGTTACCCATCGTGAAACAGATTCCCCTGACGACCGAAGCGCGGCACAACTGCAATCAGCTGCGATCGTTGTGCAACGTACTTTTTATGCGATGCTTGGCTTGCAATTTTTGACGCACGCGACAGGCCGTAATTTTAAATTGTGGGCTTTGCCTTGCTGCTTTTGCCGCACGGCCGTTCGCTTCTGATGTACAGTCGCTGCCAGATTGATGCTCCACTATCGCTATCAGATGTGATAGATGGCGACGTCGCTGGTCACTGCTTGTTCTTCGTCCTGAGTCGACCGAATCGAAATAGAGCGCGATGGTCGTTCGCCTTAAGGTTCTGCAGCTGGAAAACAGAATCTCCGATCATAGCTCAGTTTTGTGAGCTTTGACACATTTGCTAAAGTCGTTGTACTTTTCCGTTTCTAGATGGGTGTGGTTTGGGGATGGTTTGTTTATGCACTTTTGTTTTTTGTGACTCAAATCACGAAATAACACGAATGCAGCAAGAGAAAAACAATTACATCAAAGATCACAAATTTCAGTTTTAACAGTTTAATGGTCGTGTTCTAACATGTTGAATCACAAAGGGTTGGCGAAAGGCCACCTGGGTCAAGTTTTCAGCCAGCCCTAGATTCTACGTTCGGTCAATTCTATTGGGTCTTTCTCGGATAGCAGCGGATGCGCTTTCGCGGATGTGCGCTGAGTCTCAAACGACGGCAAACAGTAATCCAACTTTGTTCCTGCCCTTTTCGCTGATTGATCAGTGTGATGTAATATTGGCCGACACTTTGCACTTTTGAGTATGCCGCCGATGAGTTGATTTGCCAAATGGCGATGCCCCCCCCGTTGACGGATAGCTGAGCCGGTTTCGTTTGTTTCGCCAGTCACGAAGTTCTGGGATTTTTGCATAGATTGGGAAAGATGGCAGGCCACTTTCATCATTGCCGACGTAACGTTGTGCATGAACGGTTGTTAAACGCGCGTCGCAAACCACACACATGAAACAACACACGGCGTTTCCGCGACCATAAGCGGCCCCATATCCAGCCAGATGAATTAATCGCTTTGTTTACACTGCCATCGTTTGCCGATGTTAGGTCTGCGCTGTTTTGTTCCGCACGCGCGGCTGACACACCGGGACTCAACTAAACGCGACGTTTCGTGCAGCTATGGAAGATTTCTCCGAAGTTCGGGAATGCCGCTGTTATTCTGGTGGTTTTGCCGTTTGTGTTGCCTGTCAGTGGTCCAATGAAATCATTGTTTCGGAAAATGAACTGCGCGAAAACGGATGGCGAATCCAGGCCCCGGACACTAACCGCTGTACTTACTATGCTGTTCACACAGGATAAAATCCTCTTAAGCCCAAGCAAGCAAGCCACCGTTGTTAACGCCAGTTGATTGCCCTGGTCTCGCGACAAGTCAGCAGATAAAACAGCAGTTGCGGTACATAGAAATCATTGGACGCGGTGTTTCTTTCACGCCTCGCATATAAAGTAACCGTGTCGAACGGAAACAAGCCACCCAATACAGAATGACATCCGCTTTGTCTGTTTAACGGCGCGTTAAAGACCACTACACACGTTTTTATATCCGATTGATGATGTCATAACGACGAAATCGGGCCCTGTGTGTCCTAACATCTTTGGGTGATTTATAGGCGGCGTTAACATACTGTACTTCTTCGTAAGATTTGTCCTTGTTTTGAGGACTGTGTCGTAGAGGTAAGAAACAGTCGATCAAAATAGGGACAAATCTGTCAGATTTTGACCTTATTTCCAGTCTTGTCCATGGGGATGGGATTCCTGTGGGATGGGATGTGAAATTTGGCCTAAATCCTATTGTATGAAGTGACGTTAACTTCATACAGCAGGACTTTTGTGAAGTTGAATACTGTTATTGTATGCTCGTAACGCAAGTATTAGGCGTAGAGGCTCAGTGCCATAGCGTAGTGATGCTAGACTCCAAGAAAAAGGTTGTTGGACCCTTTTTAGGTGACAACTAGAGAAAGGTCATCCAAATGACATTGTCCCTCCCAATTGGGGTGTTAGGGGTACTTTTCCACGACTCTTTTGCATGCTAGACATAAGGCGTGCACATGATAATGTACCTTTTAAGTTTCGTGGGAATCCTGCGGGATAGGACGGGGAAAAAGTCTCCCATGGACTGGCATGCTTGTTTCTGAGAAACATCCTTACTTTTTACTTTTGTACTTACTTTAGCCTCAGTTATTACGGTTTTTCACATATCGTAACAATATTATCCCGTACGAAAGCTTGTTTCAATTTGGAATTGCGTAATGACTAAAAATGTCTTGACTTTCAAAACGTTCTCGTGCGTAACGACGAATTTCGGGCTTTTTAAGCTAATCGTAATTTCTGCTGTACAACAACAATTGGTTTAAAGCACGGCGCAGATTATTTCTGGTAAAAAATGTTACCAGAAACAATCTCCAGCGTCCGTACACAATGCCTGTTTTGAAAACTTCTGTTTCATTTAAATTATTTTCTGGTTGTTTTTCCATATGTTTGAGCCCATTGCCTAAGTGGCAACTCTGTTTACAGGCGAGCAATGAAACTTTCAGTTGTCTGCTTGTGGTCCTTCGCCTGCTCCCGCAAACAGTACGGTGTAAATGCGTCAGAGGCGTGCGCGTTTCTCTTCCGTTTATCAAAACTCAGTAATTAACGAGACGAAGACTCAAGTCGGCTCGCTCAACGAAACAACAATCCAAAGCGGTATCGTGCGGTTTTCAAAGCGACAGCCAGACCTGTGTGCCTCTTCACTGCTTGGCCATTAACGATATTCTCGCACAGATCGCTTGTTTGCTTCAGTTTGATTTGAGGGGGGTCTGTTTGTTGTGGAAGCTTTCGCGACGCTTTACAAGTGCACGCGCGGTGTTGATCGTCAGCGGAAAGTTACGTAGCGCTGAGGTGCGCCCTTCAGCGCATTCTAACGTCACAATGAATACTTCGTTTCACACAAACGATTGTGACTATTCGTGAGATTTAAAGTGTCGCCGCGCATGACACACGGTAAACGCCTGCTCTCGCCACCGACACAATTCTGCTTTGTGCGAAACGCTGTTGACAGCGCTGTGACAGCGACACCATAGTCTCCTGTTGAGTGAGTCTTGGCGCGGTATTATTTCCTCTTAGTTCATGGCAGTGTTCCCTCTAAGCTGCGCAAATGCGCAGCACCACCAGTCAATTTGCGCAGTGCTGTCATGTATATATCGCATAGCCCTTTCAACGTTTGGAACGCTTCACTGGTAGCGAATCTACATGGTTGCGCAATTGCATGCGCTTAATGCGCAACGAAACAAATATTTGCTCAGTGTAGAATTTTCTTAGAGGGAACGCTGGTTCATGGTTTGCTGAGAGAACAGTTGATATTATGAACACCCCGCTGTTCTTGACTTGACTTGAAATGCAGTATCCCGTCGCGATTCCCATCAAATGTCATTATGATCTAATAAAAACCCGTCTCACTGGCATCGCTTGTTCGAATCGCTGCTTTCGCAATAATTGTCACTTGCGTTGCTTTCGAACAACACGATTTTCCTCGTAATGGTGCGAATCAGCTGAAGTGTTTTTTTTCTTTTGTTCTGCTCCAGAGCGCAACTGCGGAATCTTCGATATTTCCGATTTTAAAGTGATTGTCAATTTTGCTTTGAATGCGTTTAGCTAGTAGACATAACGTGTTTACTTCTGCACCAAAACGTTTATCACTGTTAAATGGCTGACCGACGCGCTTTGTTTAGTCTGGACACGCGAATGCGCAGTTTTATGTTCCTTGTGGTGGCGCCCTGTGCGAAGACCGTCCTTATAGAAGTCTCAGTAACAGTCGGAGACAGATTCCCATAGAGGCTGACTAATTAAATGTCATTATCGAACGCGCCTGTCCATTTACCGCAATGCGTCGAGACCACCCCGTTTGCCCGTTGAAAAGGCGCTCGTCTTTGTGAGACAAAAAGTTGCTGCGTAACAATTGGGACCAATCGTCGGCATCTTTGCAGTGTAGCTGTTTCTCACTGGTGTATGTTTCTGACAGCCAGCCTTGTCCCGGTGGGCAGTTGCTGCAGCAGGCATTGCCGCGGAGAGCTTAGTCATTTGGCGTCCATGGAAAAAGTGTCCGTTTGCCGATCTGTTCCGCTTTATTGCACTGACCAAGGGCAGCACGCGATTGAGCTGTTATACGACACCGCCAGTGACTGTGTCTGGTGGATTAGAACGATTTAAGTTGCAGCAGGTATTGTTAATTAGTAAAACCGCAGTAACGTCAACAACGCATTGATGCTGCCATTTATTTCAATACGGGGTTGCTGTGAATTTTGGTTGTCTTCCATATACCGTGCAAGGTATGACCACTGACCCCCAATATTTCGAAAACGATGGCTACAGTTTCAGTTGTGGTTCACTACAGTAGGGCAAGGGGCTCCAACAGTAGTGTTGAAATCGATTTTTTCACCGAACAGCCGGCCGAAGCGAAGTTGAATCGAGCCAGTTTCCGAGCATACTTGGGCGCAGACGAGACGCAGATCCCTCTGTTGTTGCTGGTGTTGCCTGGACAATGATAACACGCCTATTTACTTTGTTCGTCTCTTTAAAAAAGCCTCGTCTATCGCTGCTCGTTGTGTTTTACCTCCAGTGTGTATTTGTTTGCAGGTTTTCAATAGCTGACATTTCAATAGCTTCTTTAAACAGAATTTGACGAACGAATGTTATTATATTGTTGCCATTCGTTATTGTATGATTGAGCACCGAAGGTTTGACGCACTGTTTACAAAAAAGTGAGTAGTGATTTACGTTTTCAGGCCCGGACTTTGCCCTTCTTCAGGCAGTCGTTGACATGCCGTTTGCTGGCGCGCAAGGCTAACGCGCTTGATCGTATTTTACGTGCGTCACACGTATTTTCGGCCTCATCACGCACCACTGTTAAAAATGCTG
>Ga0210059_1009945_pt1 | contig 14762 bp, 10 predicted proteins | sample Ectturendosymbi2_FD_188042 | JGI IMG/M metagenome (GOLD analysis project Ga0210059, IMG submission 188042) | Ecteinascidia turbinata endosymbiont from Florida, USA - Sample 2 (SPAdes) (version 2) | ecosystem: Host-associated > Tunicates > Ascidians > Unclassified | place: Key West, Florida...
TTCATATGTAACAATAAACCATTACCATTACATAGCTAGCTAAATGCCTAATCGTTTTAGGGAAGCAAGCTTATAGGGTAGGGCTAAGTAGTGTACAATCATGCTGCCGCAGTCTCATTTCATAACGTGCAATTAGAAAATCCAAACATTTTTCAAACCGCGTGGAGAGACTCTACCGCAGTGGTCGGCAACCTTTCCCTCGTCGCGGGGTAAAATAAACTCTGCAGGGTATGGCGGGCCGTACTAATTTTCCTTCCAACAATTCCGTTCCTTTGCTGTTTATGATGCTGTTAAAACTTGAGAGAAAATGGAATTTGAATCAGATCAAACTCCTGATTTTCACAGTTCATAGCGAAACCTAACATATGAAATACAGCACAATTGTAGCACAGTGCGGTTTCTTAAAAGAAGTCCTCCCTTAGTATGTATGGTCAATGGTTTATTGTTTCATATGAAGCTGCAAGGAGGGCAGATTTATGAAGTACAATATAGCCTAATACCACTAAACGGGCCATACAGTTACTGTACTACAATTTGCAAAGGGGCTGCCGGCCGGATGATTTGTTTGGCGGGCCGTAGGTTGCCGACGCCTGCTCTACCGTTTACGTTTATCAGCTACATACGTCAATTAGTCGCTCAAGAATTGGTTGACAAAAGGATCCACGTCCTGTATGGGCGTACATTTTGTAGAAGACTTGCTTCGGAAGTCGGTGTCTTAGAGCAAACTCTCTGCTTGGCTTCGATTGAGCTTGTGTTGGTGTATATTAGAAGTGTGTAAATACAAAAATCGCAGTCATAGTGGCAGCCACGATGACTTCTTGCTCAACTGCGATATTGGCTGGAAAAAACATACAGTAGATCTTGCACTTATAGCAACGAAGTTTTAACAATGCTTCTGCAGGAAATTTTTCCGAGCAAATGGTGGCTTTAATCCAAAATAAAGCTTGGAACTTCACTGAATACAAACCTTTAAACTTGTCAATTCAATTTAAAATAGACTTTTTATTTTCCGGCTGAAATCTGAACACAATTGTTCAGGAACAAAACGCCAGATAAATGCATGTTGTATGGATGTTGCTTCAAATACAAGGGGCATTAAATATTGAAATGTTGATACTTGGTTGTTGTTTCCCCCCTATGAAAATTTCTGGCTAGGCGCCTATAGTTAGGGGTCGTTGAGGGCTTATAAAACATTGCATAAAATTACTTAAACATGCTGACAAAAGTTAATGACGTCATATTTCAATGCTTGTGACGTCACAGTTGCCAATTCAAACCACAAAAATTTTCTATACTGTTTTGGATTTCCATTTGTGTCCCCACACTTTGAAAAACGTTCCGCCGCCCATGCATACAACCCTGCCTTCAGCTGGGTACAACAAACTTGCAAGGTTTAAGAATCAGTCAACACAGATTTTTTAATACACAAAAGGTGCAACAGAACGGCAGAACTTGACATACTGTAATACTGTGATGAAAAGCACCACAGTTCAACTTCAAAGTGACTGCGATTGGACTTGTATGACAAAAGAACCGAAACTCATTCGTACGTTTCAAGTAATAATGTAGCATCTGCAATGTTTGCCTTCACTGAAGCTCTGAGGTCAGATTTTATTTTTTCAGAGCAGAGAAAAGTCTTTCCACACTGACCTGGGTCGAAGGAAGAGCTGTGACTGTATGAGCTGCATCTCGAATGATTTCGGGGTAAAGTGGGATAAGTCATTCCAGTGACAGTTTGCAAACAAAGGTTGTAATTTTCTGCTATTTCCACAACAACCTGATGGAAATGCTGTTGAAACTTTTCGAACTCTGCGTTCAAAGGCTCATTTGCATCAAGACGCTTTTTCTTCATTTGGTCTTTTTACACCTTATCAAGATACTTGTTAAAGTCGTGGTCCTCGCTGGATGGAGAAAAATGACGATCAGCTTCAATATTCTGTTGTTCAGTAAATTAACTCTGCGGAGTATCTGATTCCAGTCCCTTTAATTTCACTGCGAGATAACAGAGAGCTAGCTTCGCTATTATTTTCTGATCTTCGTTTGAAACAGGACCTGGTTTGGAAAAAAATTGCCAAGTCCTTACGCACGTTTGTGTTACAAACAGTCACAATCGGCGAGCAAAACGTCATCCCGGAGTCGGAGTCTTTAAAATTTTCTCCGACTCCACAGCCCTGATCACTGCTGATGGCTTCATGTACCAAGTGACGTTTAAAGTAGCAAAGCCTAAGCAACCTCATAGTGTTGCAGAAGAGCTTGTTAAATAATGTGTATGAGAAATGGCTACAGTACAACTATTCTCGCAAATGAAGCAGGAAGGAGCTTGAATTAGTGCCGCTATCAACAATGTTATTCAGAGCCAAATTCCTCATTTGAGTGTAGATTTAGTAGGTTACTCTTTTGTCAAGACGAAAGCTATAATCTCTTGTATGCACAAGAGACATGCGTGTTGTCAGCAGTATTTCCACGTCCTGAAAAACTCATAAGCAAGAACCAGAAATAAAACGTCATTGAACTGAAATACATTAGCAAACATTTGTAAGTCAGTCTTTTGATTTTATTATTTGTACATATTTCAAGCAAGTGATTTTTTGTGGAGTATTAAAATGTTACCCTGTGTCGTCGTTTCTTGTCCATGTGCTTGATTTTCTTTACATATTAAAAATTTTTTGTTCTTTTCTAAACGTGTGATGGTAATGGTTTATTGTTTCATATCACACAGCTAACAAGCAGAAGTACCACAAAAAGCCATCGCACTAAGTAAACCAACCATCAGCGAACATTAGAGCAAATGAAAACACAATGGCACAATAGCTGATCAGTGTAAACAAAGAAAGCAAGCTCTTGGTTATAAATTGTAGAGGGTGCGAGGTCAGAGCAAACCTTTTACACGGGCGAAAGAGTAAAAAATGTTGGGAACCCCTGCCTCAGGTGTTGTTGGTATCTCATCGACTCAGCGTCGCGAATTTAACACTGCACAGCTGGGACATGAGAGGACACTCTTAATCAGACGTTGAGCCAACACGTTCTGCCCAGGAAGGGGTGGGCATAATCGTTAGCCCTCAACGTACAGGCTGTGTTGATGGAATGGATCCCAATGGGGTGAAAAGTGTGGATGTTGAGTTTGAAGTTGATAGACCGCTTCCTGTTTGATACAGGTATGCGGCCCAAATGTCATTGTCTTGCAAAGTCAAGCTTGGCAACTTCAGAACTTTTATTGTATGTGCTGCTGTCATACCTAGAATCATTTATTACATAATGATGCAGCAATCATTTATTACATAATAATGCAATAATGCATTTACAGTGCATAATAATGCAGCTGCAAACAACATTTCAGTATTCAATTTACAAACCATGAAACATATATATTTGAAACAAGCCGTCCCGTCGCCATGGGAGTTTGGTAGGCTTAAACCCCCAGACAAAGCTCTAAGCTACCTTAAATTGAAATATGAAACACTATAAATCAACGGAGTTTTTGTTAATTTTTAGAATGTCAAGCCCCCCTGCACATACGCAAAGACCCCCTATTCAAGACATTATGGCGACGGTTCTGGAAACAAATGTGTTTCGATTTCGAAGTGTCTGTCAAAATGAATCCATTCGCAGAAGGGAATCAAATACTACACGTTTTCACAGTCTACATTCTCTTACTGAGCAGGCATCCAACTTATTGAAAAAACTATGGCTGCAGCTGGAGTATAAAAAAAACATTCCAGTTTTCACTTCATTTAAGTGTTCGGAGGTACCTTGAAAACCAACCAAGCAACAAGCTTAATTGCAAAACGTCGTTCGAAATGTAGCTCATTGAAAGAAAAACTTCTGCAGGGCGGTTCTATGCGTAAGAAGAGACACTCTAGTCTTCATTCTCCTACAATTAGTTTTGTTTCGCCACGTTCTTTTACTTGGTTTCACTAAATAAAGTTTTTTTTAAGTTACTGATACTTTTTAATAGCTACGAATATTATCACAGCTTTCTACTAAACAACGTGACCAAAAACTCTGCTCTTGCAGAACAATTTCTATAGATTCAATTAGAAACTAAACTTAGTTTCCTCGAATTATCTTTGGAGGTCTGTAGTCAAACAATTCGTAGTCTTTACGGTAGAGCTCGTAGAGCTGAGATATAACTTTCAATTTGATGTTCTTGAAGAGGTCAACGTTGGCAAGTTTAGTCCCTCTGCCTCCTTGAATGTCGTAGCCCCGGGGATAAGTGGTGTGTTTTTCGGCATTGATCAACTTCAAAGTGTATCTGAAAAAAATACAGTAAGAGTTTTTAGTAATTACAATTATGGATTCACACAGTATTTAAATCACAGAATGCAAGTTTTCCTAAGATAACAGCAACGTATTAACAATGTTGTTAGTGAGAAGTAGACCATTTAATGCGAAAATATCAGATCTCAAAATGCCAAGCAACAAAAGGTTTGTTTAGGACATTTTAGCACCTGGGAAAAATTTATGAAAAAATCAGTTTTAAACTTATTTTTCGATACTTGAAAAATCACGGAATCCAAACGTTTTCACTCCTGGCAGTAGTTTCGCATAAAACAGCAAACACCTGCTTTTGTCTGATTTTATGGCCTTTGTCAGCTTGCATCGCATGTATCTGTACTATACACCGTTGAACTATTGCGTATGTAACATCTTCGGTGCCTTGGTATAGAATACTAGTCTGACAAAAAAAGTAAACTGCAAATTCATAACCATTAGCCAGCATACCTGGCATCTTCGGTCAGAGTCTCCACGTGAGCAATGACGTCATAATTAATGTTGCAAGGTCGACACAGGGTGTGAAAATTTTGCCAGTGACGCACATCAATGGCACGCAAAACTTCTGATCCGTGATCGATGACGTCGTGAGTGATGTCACTGTTGTCAGGATCGGTCAGATAAGAAACAAATTCTTCGAAAGTGGCTTGCAACGAAAAAGTGCTGCGCAATTAAAATGAATTACTGTGCAATAGAAAAAATTGTTCAACCACCAATGAGGATCGACAGCTGTGCAATGTGGGACTAGAGTTTCCAATCGAAAGCGCGCCTCATTCTTTTACTGTTACTGACATCAAAGCATTCGTTTGCATTCGTTTTGGTTAATGCAAACTTGGTCATGCCTCGAATACAAATGGATTTTCTACAAAAGATATTATTAAATTGTCTCATAGATGCTGCTGTACAAAATTTACAGAATATTCATAGGCCGATGCTGGAAATTACAGCTCTTGAAAATAGCTTCTGAGCTTTCAAAGAAACTTCAATAAAACGAGAACCACATAGTTGCCTTGCCACAGGGGCGGATCCAAGAGAGGGAGATTGGGGCGATCACCCCCTAAAATCTTCAAAAGTAATTTTATTCACCATGATTTTGTACAATTCGGAAAACAACATGTCAAAACCAACACCGAATATCTTTCGTCATGTTCGAATTGTCTCATTGTTCGCGATTATGGCGATTCTGTCGTCCATCGTTTTGTCACAGCAGTGTTGTGAAGTATATTTCATCTCTCTTACTGTTGCGAAGCCCTTAAGAGACTTGACTGCTAAATAGTACTGAAATCTCCCCCCAGCCTTATTGGCTGAATCCGTCCCTGCCATGATTTTAAATAAGGACACCAGCAAAATATTTAGATTAAAAATTTTATCTAAAACTTCACCTCGATATCATCAGAAAATTTCAAAAAAACGTGGTGCTGAGCAATCGTTTTGCTATGTGACGTCGAAGTGTTGAAATTTAGCTTTAGAAAACTTGGAAGCAAATGTCTAAACAATCTATTTCAGCTGAGGCATATCTACAATGCAGTAGCGGTGTGTAGGTCTACCCCTTCAAAAGATTGTTGTTTGGCGCCATTATCAAAAACAAAAGTAATGATCTTTTATGTGTGCACAGAAAATTTGAGCCCCCTGATAAAGTATGCCCCTCTACCCCTCACAAATCTACAGGCGCCTTTATGGTGGATTATATGCGATTGTCCAGTGGTGTAGGAGGGGTACAAGTTCACCCCCAAAAGTTTCAATTTGTCGAAAATCTGGCCAAAACCCGGGAAGAAATTCCTGAAAATACGAAAATCCGGGCAAAAATGGCGCCCAACGATTGACTTTTTTCTCCAAAACCAAAAATATAATATACGAAGACCGTTTTTTGGAGGTCATACCAAAAAAAGATTTTCATGATCTTTGTGAGAGAAAATTTGGGGAAAAGTCGCACAAAAACTTTTCGGGCCATTTGGGGAAATCGGGCAAAAATCCTTCGCACCCCAAAAAGTTTGCCTGCTCCTACACCTATTCGATTGTCTACAGTTATTTTATAAACAGAACCAAACTTAACATGCATTCTAAATACAACTTTCGAAGCATTCGCGACTTACCTGTGCTCTTCGGACAGCTGACAAACCGAAGAACTGTCCAATGGTTGACTCCGGTTTTTTGTTTCTACGGAAATTTCTGGAAAACCAAACAGTCAATCATTTCTTGTAGTGTGACGCCTCATTAATTTGGCGCATAATTTTCACCACTACGTTGTCATGGAATACTAGTATGATACTAACTGATCAGCGATTGACCCTGATATGCAACTCTATTTTATGCTAGCATGCTAAAAACCGAGCAAAACATAGTGACTTCAAACTTTGTTAATTTCGATAATGAAGGGTAAACAAACTATAAAATCACTAATCAGCAAAGATGTTCTGAAAGCAATCCGAAGACAAGTTTCCAGAAAACATTCTGAAAGATGTTATCAGGAATACATTCTATGTTTTCTTGGATCGTGGCATGTTATTCTGCTGAGAAACGCTCATCACGAAACGTGAGTGTCAACACAGATCGAGTCATACCCATGTAGTGCGTTGCACGCTTCCTTCCTATTTTATATCAATGTGTTAACAAATTCTGAACTTCCTTACGACATAAAAATGACCTTCAGCACATGGGAAAAGCCGAGTTTGTCTAGATTCAGCCATAAGCAAGTCATTTCTCAATAAAACCAAGTACCGTTGCGCCACACGAAACTTGCACAGAATTGTAGAATACTTAACTTCACGTTTTTAATAACACCTGCCAATGAAAAACAACTCTTACAATTCTTATAATTAAAATGCATGAGGCACACTTACACAAAGCGTGAACAGCAGTTAGTGTGCAAGGTCTTTGTAGCTGTCGGCGTTTTTTTCAAAAATACAAAGACGCTCGAATTTCACTAATCACAAAATCCTTCTCATTGTCACGAAACGTTTGATGTTTGTCTGTTGAAGTGCAGCTAGCTAGGGCATAATCGTTACAATTTTTGCTAGCCCTCGTTCCCCCCTTTACCTTTTATTTGTTTTTTCCACCTTTTTCCGTATTTCTTTGCAACTTCACATGAGAACTTTGAAAATACAGCATCTGCCTGGAGGCCCGGTTTGGGTGCAATCTTATCAAGGTAAGCTGAACTGATTCGTTCGAAAGGATCGCGCACAACAATCAGCTTTAATGATTTTTGATACTTTTCCAGCAATTGCGGAGGTGGTTTGAACTTGACGTAGCTGATTGGTGAGCTGTGAGCTTTGCCCTGAATAAAAGTGCAACTCCGTTAAGGCAAAACTCATGCACTTTCTACCAGGTCCGTAGACACGGGGGGGGGGGCATTCGGGGGCGAATCACCCATTTTTTGTGCCCCCCCAATTTTTTGCGACCGGAATATTTTTTATTAAACACATAATAAAAACAAACATCTTGCTTCCACAAAAAAGTTTTTTGCACCCCTGAATCTTAAAACCTGGCTGCGGACTGCTTTCTACCTCAAGCTTTATCCGGGGTGTAGGTATGTCGTTAAGACAGTGAAACCGATTTTTCTGTCAACGTTTGGTTCCTTGCTTTGTTGCAGTGAACCCAAAACAAGGCGGTTTCTTTGCACACCAGCTATCCGATGATTCATAAAAATGTCAATGATGAATACATTCAAATAGTCTGCGAATAAGAACGAAGTCCTTTTGAAGAGATGAGTTATGCTTTATAAGACTTCAGTGAAAGCACTGTCTATCGAAAGGAATTCTTACCCAGCCAAGTATCAATACACTATGATCTTATCAAAGTATATATATTTTCAGTAAATTTGTATGAAAATGTAGAGGTAAGAAAAGAAACCGTATATTGAAAGGCATTGTCGTAGACCAAACAAAAACTGTTAGAGCACTTTCGTTGGCTGCAGCCCACTCCAAACATTTCAGCAAAATAGAAAAAACCAGACGAAACCAGTTTTATCATCGCCAACAATGCTTCAGCAAAAACAAGGTTTGCGGCAATGAAAAAATTCCGAAGCTGGCTTGGAAAGCGAGTCTGACAGAAGTAGAATGTAAACCCGTAGAAACAGACCTGTAACCAGGGGGGGCGCAGGGAGGGTGAAGCCCTCCCTAGAAAAATTCCCCCCCTGGAAAAATGTGTTGGACATAGTTCAAAAAATTTGGGCCCTTCTCGGTAAACTCTTCGCCCCTCCTGGTGTCACAAGCTGGTTACGGGCCTGCGTAGAAAACGAGTTTGATTGACCAGTCGTTTGCCACAAACACTCAGTGCGGGTTGGCATCTGGGTGACGTATTTCTGCATTGTACCATATGGCTTCAGTGGCGTATTTAAGTCGGGAATTGTTTTCGATCTCAGCGAAGTTGAAGGACTGGCCCAACAATTCGGACGAAGCTAGAAAACGGCTTGCTTAAATCAGCTGATCGCCCAAACCGTCAGACGCGTCAACGGAATAATTCTCTAATTCTCTTCTAATAATGGGAGAAATGCTAAGCTATGTCACTCTGAACCAAATTGGCACTTCGTGTTTCACATGTGCGAATGATGGTTTCTTGCAAGTAATCGCTTCCTTCACATTTCGCATTCTCAATGTACATTCATGTTCAATTGCATTATTACAAGCTCGCCATACAGTAAATGCATTACAGAAAAACTCGCGATAGAAGGTAAAACCACAAACGGGAAGTTGTATCAGCATGGTATTCTTAAGCCATCAGTGTTTGCGGATGCACCTCTGCAAAGAATAAGACACCGTAAAATTTGCGACCATAACGCTCTCTGCCGTAGCACTTGTACAATTTCAAACTCCGTCCTAAAACAGTTCATTGCCCGTTGCTTTTAGAAAGTGGTTTAACAAAACAAAGAGCAGCTGGAGTCAGGAGTTTTAATTTTTATGAAAGAATGTTTGTTTAAATGATTTCTGGCTGGTAAATGCCAGAAGTTAAGGAGGTAAAAATTACTGAAGTGTTTGGTCAACTGCCTAAATTTCAAATGAACGCAAAAGTCTTGCAAGGTCATATTTTTAAACAATGCAAAAATCAATATCTCAAATAAAATCGCGTTGGACTTGAAGTTGAGCTTCCGGTGAAAATGGCGTCATGATTTCATCAGTAATGGGGTATGAAACAAATTCTTTGCCATTATCACTTTCGTGCCATGTTTAAGCAGTGCAATGTAAAGCTTTCAAAACCTGAGTAATCTCGCTAGTGCTGTTGAAAATCCCGTTTAGAACAAGTATGACTTTCTTCCAATTGGTGCTTCCTGACTTCGGTATCTCACAGTAAAGCAGGCCGTATTTATCGGCTGAAAAGAACCATGGATGGTGGATATTTGGTACAAGTTCCCATGGTTCCATCGTCTCATTTTTCTGGTTAAAGCCTGAAAAAAGATTAGATTTATCTTTTCATCGTCATAAGCAGTTGTAGCGTGAGAAGGTGCACGCTCGCCGCCTTAGCACTTTCGGTGAGATGAAGCTGAAAGTGCGCCAGCTGAGCTATTCCCAAAACCTTTGTATTGTTAAACAAATGACCAAGGCTTGAAACCACTGGGCTGCTGGCATATGCTGAATAAAACACGAAATTACAAGGCAGAACTGAAAAACGTGGTTAAAGGTTTTCAAATAGCCTACAGCGCTCGGTTTCAAGTTTAATTTTAAGTATGTTGCTTGAGAGATCTAGACGTTGCTCAAGTGTGCAAACAATTCTTGATAGGAATCTTTCAAGTGTAATATAGTTTCAATAACCTCTAGTGATAAAATAAGCAGTTATATATTTTCGATTCTGAATTACACGAATACAGTATTGCTTCTCTGCGACGTTGGTCTTGAACATGTAATATTTTGTTCGTGCTGAAAAAAGCAGCACGAAAATATGTGAGACAGACACAGAAACTTGGGCGTCGGAAGGATTTTTTCCAGGGGAGGGGGCGTTAGGGTTTTTTTCAAAATTTTTATAAGGGGGGGGCCAAAGTGGCAAAATGTGTTTTTTTCCCTCTCAAAACTAAGAAAATAACCTTTTTTTCCTGAAAATTTCAAAATCCAGGAGGAAAGGCCCCCCTGCTCCCCCTTTCGACGCCCATGCACAGAAAGCCAACGAAAAGCAATAAAAATGCAAGAGGCGATAAGGCTCTTCCCACCCTTTCCACCACAAGAATGAGCCGTGAAAGATAATGTAGTTTTGGTGCGTTAGTCATACATTTTACGTCATGTGTTTATAAAAAAAAATATCCCGAGATTTTGACAGCAGGAAGTAATACCCTGACTCTTACTTAGGATTAGCAAGGTTCGTTCAATGTTACATTTCAGGTCAAGATGCAGCAAGTCATTTAAACGGTAACGCAGCGTTTTACGCACAGTCCTCGTTCGGACAAAACTAAATCACAAAACCATTTTGACCCCCTGTTTATTACAATTATTTCTAGTTTTAAAATTTTTTTTAATAAACTGTGTAGAGAAGTACAGTGTAGGCTACTTAGTGCAAATCCAGACCACGTGGTCAACCGGGTGTGACTACATTTTTGGCCGCAGAAGAGCGATTGCCTTCCTGTGGACTGTGGTTACATCATATCGTCAGCTTTGTGACTTTCCAGGATGCTAGTCTTTCAAAGTGACGTACCTTCACGAAGAAATGGGTATCTAATATTAAGATTTGGTTGATAAAGTAGAACATAGTCTTGTCGTGCAACACTTAATCAGACACCAAGTTTCTACGAGTAAAACAATTTAGTCAAAAATCACTGTAACGTCAAGCGTTCAGAAACTCTATCAAAGTTTCAGGCGTACTTGGCGCCAAATTGATGCAAAAGCCCTTTAAACAATAAAAGTCATTGATTCCTACTTTCTGCTGTTTTATTTCATTTCGTATGCTGAGATAAGTCCAGGCTTAACGGCATTATATATATTAGCATTGTGTCACTAACATGGTATTCTTCTCTTTGAAACGTGTACCTAACAAGCAAGGTAAGAGCTTTTGAAATGACGTGAATTGCAAAAAGGGCAACATCTTATCACAAATGATCAGCCTTGTAAGTCCTAATAAGAGGCTTGAAGGTCGTATTTTCATGAAGAAAAATGGTCGCTGTCTTGTTCAACATGACCTTGTTTGTCTGTTTCTTAGAGTTGATATCAACATATGCGCAACTTTTATGAAGTTGCTTTGAAGTGGACCGAACCTTTTTATGTAATGGATAGCAAAATCACATTTCGTAACTTATTTTTAATAAAACAAAATCAAGTAGCTTACATTTATTTAAAATAACTTTTCGCCTTAACCCCTTTACTGGTCACGGCCACTTTCTTTCCTACACACCAAATTTTGAAAACCTAATATTTCTGTCCAAGTAAATAACTCACCTACTCCAATACCAGACCTCGTGGTGGTTCTTGTGACTGCTTATTGATCTTCATGTTGCTTTCTGTTTATGCTAGTTGCTACTACATGGCTTTTCGCCCATCGCATCCTCAACGGCACCACAACCACCAGACTGACACGGTTGTGCAAAATATGTTCACATGTTTTCATCTCACCGAGGCGTTTGCAGGCGTCCTGGAGAAATTTCTTTCGATTTTCCATTCTAATTTCCATTCTTTTCATGAAGTCACTTTCTGCTTTGGTGCTCGCTGAAGAGCTTGCCGTAACAGCAGCAGCTATTGGCTTCACCACAAGAGTTCGTTTGTCTTGGTGCTGATAAGGCTGCCACGTTTTCCACTTGGTTAGATACATCAAGCTTTCAAAGGAGACGAGGGTAAGGAAAATGACCATGATTTTCAAATACAAAGTTTTGACCATATCATTCTTTGGTAGCTTCATGTCGCAGATTAAAATATATTTTTACATCAAAAATTCGATGCGAAGTGATACAAGAAACAATCGGAAAGAAAGCTGAAAAGCATTTTGCATCCTTCTTTAAAGCACATTACTTTGTGCCTGTTATTCTAGACGCAATTCTTACATTCAGAACTGTCTCCTACGCAGAGCTTCTACTCCTAAGATTTTACACAAACCCTAAGCGTAGAGTTGAAACGTTTCGGACATCGGAATGGTTGCGATGTTGCAGACTTCACGCAGCAAAAAGCGACGCAACATTGTTCTTCCTCTCCAACAGAAATATGAAGCATTTCTGAACCATGGGAGCCGCATGACGTCATACCAGATGCTTCAGGCGGTGGAGAGTAAACACCGTTGCCATGATAACCGTCAGCCTTAATTTTTTTTCGAGACGAAGTGTGGACCTAAAAATCTACTAATGCGAAGCAAACAAAACGTCTTTATTCCACGTAAATGTAAAAGTTTGCATACATATGTTTGGTTTTATAGATCAATGAAAACACTAATGACACAAAATATTAAAATGTTACCAAGAGAATATCAGAATTACCAGGAGATTTTATGTTACATTTATTATGATAGTCAATACGAGAACCATCGCCAGAAAGTCGTCAATAGGGGGATTTACGTTCGTGCAGGGGGGGTTGACATTCAAAATTGGCAAAAATTCCACTGAATTATAGTGTTTCAAATTTCAATTAAGGGAGGCTTGGAGCTTTGTTTGGGGAGGCTAAGCCTAAGCCCACCAAAGCCCCCCCGTGGCGGCGGGACTGGTCAATACTTGAGACATCTTACTGTCTCAGCAGAACGTCGTTCCAGCAATAATTTCATTATTTTACCGGAACGCAGTTCCCGACCATTCCGGCTTACTTTCACCTCTGGTGCTGGGATCATAAGCGTACCGCATGGAGATGCAGGGGATGAGGTCGCATCCCCAATGCTGGAAAATTGGCCATTATGTGGGCAAAATTTTTGAACATTTGGGCAAATTATGCAGCTACATTCACAGTTAAGTGAGGCAGTGACTATGTTGCCATAGTTATGTTTGTGGGTAACAAAGATGTATCACCCAGCATACCTTTGGGCAACAAGAAGAATTAGGCCTACCCCTAATACTCTGAAGATACCCTAAGTGGGGTCTTGCAAATGGAATAAAACGTTTTGTCTTTGGGAAAGCTCCAGGCAATACCTCACCTGTTTTAGGCAAAGGCAGAAGTTGCCCTAGATTTTGGGGTACTTTTCCAAGCAAATTACCCCAAGTTGTAAAAAATAACTCACTTTTTACAGTGCATCAATGGCAAAAGCTTTGTTGAGACTTTTGCCATTTTTTGCTACCTATAATGGCAATAGACATTGCCTGATGGTAAAATAGCCACTTCCATTAAGTGAACTAGAATCATTTTAAGATCCCAACAGTCTTCATCATATTTGGGCCAATTAAAAAAAAGTCATTCAGGTTTTGGGTAAAATTATAAATATTTGGGTAGATTAGGAGCATTTGGGTATGGTCCAGTTTTCATGTTTCACGTTTATTTCATGCTGTGAAGTTTTCAAGGTTTCATTTGTTGCTGTAATGCTTTTCTAGGCCTACTCAGTAAAAGCGGGTATGAATCGTTTTTTTTGAAAAATAATGTAGGCTTGATTAAATACTGTGAAGTTATCATGATTGGAAGTAGTACTTCATCACTACGCAGCTGCATGTTGTTTTGTGGTAATAATGTGATGCAGCTGTGATACGATACTGTAAAGTTTTCGTGTTTCAAATTTGCTTGATGTTGTGAGACTTACAAGTATAATATGCTGTTGTGAAGTATTCATAAATACAATTAACCAATTAACTTCAGCTGCAACCAGAGCCTATGAGTGGGGGACCAGCAGTAGGAACATAGTTCCTGGGCCCGACAGCTACGAAGGGGCCCGAAACTGAAGGAAAATTTGAATGTTTGTTACTAACAAACACGGAATAATATAGCGAAATTAATCCCGGTGATAAAACTGGTTTGGCATAAAGGGTTTGGTAATCTAGTGTGATGTATTTTGATGTGAATTGGTGGCAGTGGATTTTCCTGATATAATGCAGTTACAATTATTAGCAGTACTTATTTTTGTTGAACTTGAATGTTTGCCTTACTTTGTCGAATAAAGACATTCACGATTATTGTCCCAGTCTGTCCATTGAGCTGAATTTTTCTTTAGGGCTTTCATTTTCAAACAAATCTTTATTAAAAACTCTCCAATAAACCAAGACTTTCAAACTAAAAGATACTTCAAGTGAAATTTGAATAGAAACAAGCCAGTTCAGAACAACATCGAATCTAACAATAGTAGCTCTCGAATGTCGCGCACATGTGCAAGATACTAAAAAGTTAAAAGTTAAAAAGTGCAGGACGCAAGTGCTTATAGTGCACCGCGAAGGTGTGTTTGTGCACATTGGTGATTGTTAAGCTTGTACGGCAAGCAGGTACAGGCTCTAATACAGTGGTTCCCAATCTTTTTACGATCTCGTACGCAGGCCCGTAACCAGGGGGCGAAGTCCACCTAGAAAAATTTTCGGCCCCCCTGGAAAAATGTGTTGGACATAGTTTAAAAATATTGGACATGGTTCAAAAAATCTAGGCCCCTCTCGGAAAACTCTTCGCCCCTCCTGGTGTCCCAAGCTGGTT
>Ga0210059_1009946_pt1 | contig 14760 bp, 10 predicted proteins | sample Ectturendosymbi2_FD_188042 | JGI IMG/M metagenome (GOLD analysis project Ga0210059, IMG submission 188042) | Ecteinascidia turbinata endosymbiont from Florida, USA - Sample 2 (SPAdes) (version 2) | ecosystem: Host-associated > Tunicates > Ascidians > Unclassified | place: Key West, Florida...
CCCCCCCCCCCGGAAAATATCAGCTGGTTGCGGCTCTGGCCTGGGTGCAAACACCAGCGTTAGAGTTACTCCTCACCAACTCGAACCACGCTTTTCTCACCTATTGGTTCCGCCTTGTTCAGGTACGCTTCGCTCGCAGCGTCTGATGCGACTCCAGTGGTCTGACACGAGTCGTTTTCCACTGGCTTCGTAGCACCTGAAAACGTTTTACATTTTTGGGACTGATGTTTGATACCAACAGCTGAGCAGCATGGCCAGGATTTGCATGACCGCTTGCAGGGCTTCGGCGTACATATGTCTCAGTTCCCAAATTACAAAAACCAGAAACATACAAGGCATTGTCAGACAGCGGCAAGTCCATTCAAATAAAATCTGAAATGAAAAACAGCCAAGAGCGAAGTAACAGAAACCGAACACACACACTCCTCAACAGAATTTTGCATTTCGCAGCAACATCTCTAACGAATGCCTGTAGAGATTCCGATACCACGCCCACTATCGTGCTGCAGGCTCAATCGCAACCCAACGGGAAGGCAGTAGTCACTGAATAGGCTGCCATGTCATAAGAATATGCGTATACGGGAAGTCGTTTTCAGAGGATGGTGGGGGGGAGACGGGAAACCGCTTGTCCTGAAAACTGTACTTTCACTGATTCCTGATGGTAACTGTGGCCCAACTTTATCTGAGACAATACTTGTTCGCCGCCTGAAGCATTACGAAATTTCCGTTTTCCGTAAGAATAGAGCAATAACGGTCACAATTTATAAACGCACCAGGTGGCTCAAAGTGCGTCTACACGTTCCTGAGTTTGCACCTTTCATTATGCAACTGCCCTGAACATATTTTTCCCCCTTGCTCTGAAAACAGATTTCTTTTTTTCCCTGACAATCAACAAATCTGGGTTCCCACACATTTTTAAAATCATTTTCCATACTTTTTCAATACTAAATTTGAAAAGTTCAATACTATTACTTCCCTTCATTTTTCAAAATTCTTAAACATGACACTCAATTTTACACATTGTCTATCATTACATAAATAATGAAGTGCTTTACCTTCAATAAAATTCTGCTCAGATACTTCTGATTTCTTTTCCATTTATAATTTCCATACTTTTGAATAATACTTAATGTACATTTTGGCCAATTTCAGTAGTTTTTCAAGGTCTTGAAAACCAACCTTGAAATTCCATACTCTTACAGCACTTTCAATACCGCGTGGGAACCCTGACAAACACTGCCCTGAATCGTCTCATTTTGAAAAATTTCGCACCGTTCGAGGAATAAACCGCCCTCCCCCAAACCCAGTAGGGTAGCTAGCCCAAAAGTTGGGGGGGATATTTTGACTTTAAGCGAGCAACAACATTTTGTTTGGGACACTGCCTCTCAAAGCACAAAACGGCAAGATATGTTAGGGATCATTACCCCTTGGCTCACCACTACCCCAACCAGCACGTTTATACAAGCAAAGGAAACTGATGCGAAAGCCCATAAAAGAGCGGTCGAGTTTCAATGTAGTAAGCAATAGCTTTCTGACGACGATGTCAAATGCGCAATGTCATTTACAGCAACACACAAACAATCGGTCATTGACGTACTTCAGTTCCAATATCTTCACAGCTGTTTATCAGGACAAGCAGCGCCACAAATTCGCAGCGCGCGCGCCACCTACCGGTGCGTTGCTCCGAAAACGTCCTGGCGTAGCAGTCTTTGATTTTCTCCACTATATCATTCCTGCCCATCATCTCCAGGTTGTCCTGTATGATTTCCATCTTTTCTGCACGAAGTTGTCAGGTTTACCGCATGCGCCCGACTGATATTTACAAACTAAAAACGACAGATGAACTTATCGGCACCGCTGCGCGACAACAAACAGCATTGCGTTGTGGGCGCGACGAGCAGAAGACACTAACCCAGACAAGTGGAACCTTCGAGCAAATTGTTCGCGTCGAGGTGTTCGAACAGGTCGTAAGCCGAAGTAAATGTGCTGAAAAAATCACATAAACAACAACATTAACTTGGTCCCCGGTTTAGAATCAGCTTTTCTCTCGACTAGAACCGGACAGGAAGTTTCAGTGAAATTTTGCCCTATTTTTTGCATTAACGCCGAATTTTCCGGTTCTTACTTATCACACCAGTTTCGCGGGAAGGCAATTGCCTTTTTGTCCCCACCGCTTTCCACATTTGTTTAGAGCTCCTGGTGCGCTGTAGGTTTCAAGATTCATTGCCAAACACACATGTCTGCTCCGTAGCACAAGCGTCAATGGAGTATGTGTTGGAAAACTATTATATGATTCGCGTGAATACCGTGAAACTTGTTCGAAATGTCTATCACACAAAACGTCATGCTACTAGGCGAATCTTCTCGTCAACGAAGCATCTTACCAGTTTGTGTAGTCTTGATAAATGCGATTCATTCTCGCCAAGTTTTCTGTGGTCATCATGTCGGATACTTCCATCAGCACATGACGATATTTGACTACCTCTCTGTAAAAAGCGTGACGAACTCAGTGGCGTATCTACGCAAATTGGAGCCCATGGCAAATTTGAAATGTGTGTCATTTTGATAATGTCAATATTAGGTATAGGCACACTTTTTACGAAACATAAACCATTGAGAACATTTAATGTTTCATTTACGAAACATAAACCATTAAGAACATTTAATGTTTCATTTACGAAACATAAACCATTAAGAACATTTAATGTTTCATTTACGAAACATAAACCATTAAGAACATTTAATGTTTCAAAACATAAAACATGCGTCTATTCTTGATTTAAAATTTTCAGCAAATAAAAATAAATTATCCAAAAGGACCACACCATACTTTTATACATCATTTATATTTATTACAAAAAATATCAAAAGATTCAAGTAATAACGCTATCGTAATTTATACATAGTATTAGCAAAACCAAATTGTAAATCTTACAAAAAAATCACACAACATATTGCAACTGCAAAAAACAATTTATTTTAAAATGAAACACATTTAATTTGGATGGTAGAATAAGTTAGTTAATGCAAGTCATATATTACTTGTGTTCGAAAGACACAATTCCATCAAAACATCAACGTATCCAGCCTTTTCTTGTTTAAATGGTCACAACATGCTAATAAAAACAACACTTTCCGAGCCTTTTTCGAAGCAAGTTCGTTAATGGTTTCATCATCAAAGGCAGTTTCGCTTTTTCGTCTCTTTCTACACTCTTGAAAACTATCACACAACCTGTACTGACTCATTGAAGCTCACAGATATGACAGGATCAATTTCAGTTTCCTGGAAGATCGCTCGCAGTTTGCAATAGATACTAGATACTGTTGCGATCGGAAATCCCGAGCGGCATATGCGCAAAGCTTCGCACTGTGGCAGCAAGGAACAATAGAGTTCACATGCCATGATCACTCTATTATTGCTTGTTCGCGCCACGTGTATGTATGGTGTTCTTCTTCACGCACATCCCGTTCGTGGTGACTCACACAATCAACGCAACACCACCGGAGAGGTTGCAACAATACTACCGTCGTCAGCATTACTTCTTGCAGAACAATTCGAAGATTTGGGAAGACACTTTCATCAACATATTCAGCTATGAACGTCAGAAGATGTTCAGGACGCGATAATTTTAATTTGCACGACTTGATACTAGCATTTTGTAATCTAGAATCTCTTCGTATGATTGCTTGCCATCTACATCTGAACTGTACACAACTACTAAATTCTCACAACATGGATTTTAGTTTTCAGGACCGTAACAAAGGCCTTGGATATTCAACAGAAAGCCAAATTTGGACAGAAGCTAGCTCTAAACAAGACTAACAAATCTTTTTATTTCATGAGTTAACATTTTTGCTCAACTGGTGTGGTAACAATACTAGCTGCTGATGTTTTGAGGACTAACTATTACCTAAGGCTCTCTTCCTTAGTCTCTGGACTGGGGTATTGTGTTAAGCCTTTTATCAGGCACTAGTGGCCATCTAAGCAGTTTTTTTTTCAAAAAGCCAGAGTGGTCTGCAGAAGTTTAAGCATTTTTTAAATCTCTGGGAGCCTAACAGCAGTTATTTGCATAAGAGTCAAACATCAAATATGAGGTGACAACTTGCTATCAATTTGAGATACTGCTATTCAGCTAGAAGAGCTACACAATGCATGTTGACGAGCCGCATGCAGCTCACGAGCTGCAGAGCCCACCATTATTATAGATAGACTCTTGTCAGAAGAGTAGAGATTTGTGATGAATATCAATAAGCAACTCATACAAGCCTTCTGACCGAAAAAAGCCAGATTTTGTCTGGGAATTTTTGATTTAAAAAAAGCCCAGAGTGTTAAAAACAGCCAGATTTTCAAGATCTGTGAAAAAAACAGTGGGAAATCAGACAGAATTTCAAAATCTTCAAAAAAGCAGATTGGTACCCTGCTGCTTCTGGAGTGCACTATGCAGTGCACAGCAGGAACAGATTCACTGGACACAGCATGGGACAAGTGTCGCGTTTCACTTCCACCTCTTCTTTGTCTCTCTTTAGGTAAACCTGGGTGCGCATTGTGCCACTGCATGCTAGCCCACTTCTCGTTTCATGGTGGCAAGAACAAAATACACACGCTACTTGCAACTCTTCTCCAAGAAAAATTTGTGGAATGAAGAAGTTGCAAATGAGCTAGAAAGTAGCCAAATAGCCAAACAAAAAGTTTGGAGCCAAGTGCGTCTCACAAGAGCCAAATTTCTGCGTTTTGGCTCCAAAAGAGCCAATCTGGCAAAGAATGAAGTCTTGGCAAGACAAGCATTCGTGTTCTGTCACAATGTCCGATTGTAGTGTTGTATCACAATATCACAGTTTTGTCATTATACTTGATGGTGCTGACGCAACATAAGGATGTTATGTTGATTCAACTTTGCTGTAAATGTTTGTATGGGCACAAAATAGTGGTCCAACAAACAAACTGTAAACCACAATTTCTAATTTTGCAAAGCAATTTTTGCATCCCCATCAAAGTGGCGCCCATGGCATGAGCCATGCCTGCCATACCCTAGATATGCCACTTGACCAGCTATGCCAACCCGCGGCCCAGTTGAAGGTTTCGTGTGGCCCAATTAAGGTTTTCGCTGTAGTAAAAGTATCCTACAAACTGACAACCTGTCCTTAATAATCTTGAACTTGACATTTTTGATGCAGGTGGTTCTCAGTGCCTTTTTATCATTCCTGGTCCATTGCAGTTAGGATCAGAACGCTTTCAGTACATTAGTTTAAGCTAAATTTAGTTTGCTAAGGTCAAAGTAAGCCATCCAATATGTGGCCCTCATTAATATGTCATTCAATGTGCGGCCCTGGTTAAGACAATGACATAATTTTTGGCTCAGTAAGCCATTTGGGTTGGACATAGCTGCACTAGACGAACTCAACATTTAGAGCAAGGACGACCACCCACCAGTGCACTCAAGTCAATGAGGGCTTTTATTAAGAAGAAAGCAAAAGAGACATATTCAAGTTCTAAAAAAAGCCAAGCCCATTAACAGATTTACGCTCACAATCCAGATATTACACTCTCAATATATTTTAAAAGTTTGACCTCTCCAACCTAATAACCACGCACTACATTCTGCTTACTTGTTCACTTTTCTTTTGGATCCATTTACAGGAGCTTCAGGCACACTATCAGTTTGATCCAATTGGATCTCAGTTGAAGGTGCTGCTGGTGAAGTAACAGACGGTTGCAGGTTGCTTCGGAATGAGCGATGAAATTGACGAGCCATAGCTTGCAAACGAGTGGTTGTGTTTTCTTCTGCATGCAAAACATCATGCGTTACTTTCAAATTTTGGTGCTGGCAACTTCCTTAATAATTGACCAAGTCCCCACATTTTCTTCCTACTTCAAAACGTACAGTTTCACTTGGGAAGCAGAAAGATTTCCAAAACCACAACACTTAATTGCATGATTAGCCTATCCTCTTTCCTGAAAAAACAAGCATCTAGTTTCCACTGAGATAAATCCTGTTGTTCAGCTGTATAAAGAAAGTTTGAAATTTCGAAAATGGATTATATCATTGAAAAGGTTGGAAAATATGAGTACTCCCATTTTTCGTTTTTTTACAGGTTGTTGCACCAACAATTGTTTAATGGAGAAAATTATTTGCTGTCAGTGGCATGTTAACTAAGCATCTTTAAAGGCAAGTTTTTGTGATCCATTAAATTTTGTTTACCCATGACCATCGAACCAGCAACATGACCTCATCCATTATGTTCCTGCACTGTTTCAGTACAGAGAAACAAAGACATAGAACCAAACTTAATTAGAGATCCTCAACATGGGTAAGAAAAACTTTGGTTTGAAGGACAAAAATTGGTGGAGTGTCATGATTACTGAGCAACACTTCAAAGGGTAAAAAATATGAACGTACGAAAAATCAAGTCAGTAAACGTATTTTTAATAGAAACACCCTAATTGTTTGAAGTGCTTGGGCTTGGACAAAGTTTGGTACATAGTACTTTGCTTCCTTAAAACCATTTCCTATTTACTTTGGCTGACAATTTTTTGTGTTCAATCCAGGGTTGAGAAAAACCTGAGTTTAAAAAATATCCCACCTGGTTTTTTGAAAAGAAACAGGTTTGATATTAAAATAAAAAATACAAAAACACATTCTGAATTATTTTTATTGCATCATGCAATATCACCTATTTTCAGAATTACACAATAACTTGTTGTACCTTTTATGGCATTTACAATTGAGGGTAAAGAAATGTACCTATCTTTGCTTCTGCAAATTGTTGTCGGTCAGTTCACTCCATCAAAGTGGTCATGCGCACAGCAAACAGAGAAAAGCCACACCCACACAACTTCTGCAGTTTCATGTCAAGTTTATGTGCATGCCCTGCTAGTTCAGCATCTGTAGAATGTATTTTTTCAACATTTAGTTTGGTATGTTCCAACATCAGAAAGAGTTTGGATGCAGGGAAGGCAGAAAAATTGGTTAAAATATACTCATTTTGCAGAGCTGAAGAAGATAACCAGTAGAATTTACTCAAACTGTTAAGCCTTTTAAATTTTGTTGCTGTTCCTTTGTTTGGTTCAAAAAAACAATCTACAGTTAACAGTACAAGGGTACTGCTTATTTTACTTTATGTACATTTTTTAAAGTAAAATAACGAGTGTTGTTTTTGGTGGGTTTTAATAAGTGGGCTTTTAAAAAACCAAGTGGGTTGGTTTTTCGGGTCAGGTCCAATTACATCAACCCTGGTGCAATCACAATTTACTTTTAAAGGGTGGCATCATTACCCCAGAGTCTAATGGGAAAATCTTCCATTTCTAAAAAATACTAAGACTTGGGCAAATACATTTTGTAGTATTGTTGCAAAATCTGTCTTCCTCTGATAACAGAAAAAGGTATAGTTGTCTTGCTTTCAGAAGCACATGTCTGCACCAGACATGGAATAATCATTATCGTCAATCATAAAAATCGATTACAGTTTTTTTAGTAATCGTAATCGATTGAACTGACCATAAATGAAATGTAATCATCGATTAAATTGCCAATTTAATAGTAATTCACAATTACTTTTGCAATTAAACTTGGAAATCTTCACCCTACATCACTGTGCGATGAACCGCAGTTGTGGTGGCTGGGTTTCCTCCTTTATCATCGTTTGTTATGGTTGTTGCAGGGGAGACTATTTACCCCCTATGTGGTTTAAGTCCAGACAGTCCAGGGGCAAGCACAGTATTTCTAGCTAATTCTTGCTTTGTTCTAGCTAGCCTTGCTGTTGGCCACCAGAAGTAACGTGGTGAGTCTAGTCTAGCGAGATGTAGCAACAAAAATGGGAACTCTTCAAAAATGGGTTCACACTTCAGCAACAGAATAGCGGGACATTATGAGGAAAGGTGTTCGTTTAATTTATATATATTCAGGGGTGCATCTAGCCTGGAAAAAAGGGGTATGTCGCAGAAGGGCAGCTTTTTTATACCACTTTTCAACATAAAACCACATTTTCTCTTACGACTAGAAATTGACCGATGAATTTTGCCATTTGCCCGTCTCTGATTAATTATCACAAATTCTCTGTACTCTTCCTCAGGATGCACAGCCCTCCGACTGCATCAAGCAGTACGCAATACTCATACCTCTCCACAATTGTCCCCATAAACCGCTCTATGACGTAACATTCGCTCACAGGTTTTTGCGTGCGCAGTAAGCAGATGATTGCCTGTGAACAAATCAGGGCAACTACCGCACTTTTCGGACCACAAGGCGCACTTAAAATCCATTAATTATCTCAAAAATCGAAAATGCGCCTTACAATGCGGTGTTCTTGATGTATGAATCTGGTTGTGCTTTCTCATCTAGAACCAGTTTTATGTGGTAAACTGGTACCATTTATTTAATTGCTAGTTACGATTTTTTGTAAACAGACGTAATAAACCAACAGCAATTGCAATGAGCAGCACACGAGAGTAGCTAGCACATACCACAGATAGTATAACTCGGCAAGGCTCCTGACTACATTGGCGCACGCCAAATCGCTGTAAACACGCGTACAACTTTTATTTTGTTCTATTCGTGTCTAGCGGATTAGACATGTGTGACAGATTAAACTCCCTCGTATGTAATGACAGATTAAACTCCCAGTGGCGACTCAGGCACTCGTGAGTTATTGGGGAAGAGTTGAATACAGCTTTGACTCTAAGTTTTGCCTCATTTAATGCGCCTTATAATCCGGTACGCTTTATATATGGAAAAAGAACAGCTAGCATTCAATATTTGATACTGCGCCTTATTGTCCCGAAAATGCGGTAACTACAGTCAGACCTCGTTTACCCAAACTACTTTGTTTCGTCAAAAAATATCGGTTTAGCAAGGTATCCGGAAAATCGGAATCAGACCTGTAGCCACGGGGAGCATTCGGGGGAAATCCTCCCTTAATTTTTTGTGCTTCTCCAAATTTTGTTTTGCCAAGAAAATTATTTATTAAAAACTATAATTAAAACAGAAGTTGAGACCCCCGAAAAATATTTTGTACCCCACCCAAACCTTTAGACCTAGGCTACGAGTCTGGCCTAAGCGAACGTTGAAAGCGGAAACAGAAACAAACTGTAGAGTCAGACGAACTGTCAACTTAAGCAAATATGTAGACTGCATGTGAAATATGACTAAATGAAACTCTCACAGTTGCTTTTGTTTATTAGCAGATCCATATACATAAGCAACTATGCATTCAGAATGAGATTTAAACGCAAAAAACTGTACAGAAGACCTATAACTGCATCCTGCAGGGTCTGCCACTGTTACATTCATTGTGCGTAGAAAATTGACTTTCACCCTTCCATTGTGATTTAACAAACAACTAAGTAACAGTTGGCGTAATCCGGTTTAGCGTTTTTTTTTCTATTGATATGACATATCCGTTCCTCAATTTCTGAGTCCGTGTCGGACAGTGAGGTTTCCAGATTAAAGGGGTGAAATACGTTAGGAGAAATCTGCTCCGAGCAATTTGTTTCAGATAGCAGGGGTTCTGGTTGATTGGAGTTCAGACAAACAGGTCTGACTGTATTTGGAATAGATAGTGGTATTGATCTCATTGTCAAAACACATAAGAAAAATTTTCCAAGTTATCACTGCTTTCGGGCACAGCGCATTTATTACATCACAATCGCTGTTTGTTCCTATGAATATGGTGCTGAAAAGATACTTAGCTTGTCAAAAATTCAACAAAATGTCAGCCATACAGCAATGAGAGCTGTTTATCCATACGTACATACACTTATAAAATCGATGCCGACAACCAGCTGCACAAATGCGTCTGTGGAGCGCTGTCTATCAAAGATGGCGGTGTTACAAATATACTTGCGAAATCACTGCGGAGAATAACAATTGAATTGCAGTTGCTATGATTACATTGCATCGTAATGTAAAAGTGAATTGTGAATTACTCAAAATCAATATAGGACTTCTTGCGCAGCAAACAATGTCGTCAACTGCTTAATTCTAAAAAGGCTATTTTCGAATTACGACGCTTGACTGATATTTTGTTTAGATAATTTATGCATCAATTTTTTAGGCTAACTGTCGCGCCTTTCAATATGAGAAGTTGCTTACAAAAATATAGTTTCAGTGGAAAGGAACCCACGTTACTTGGCGTGACACTGAGGAAAGTCCAAACTTACTTGTCGTAACCTAGTAGGTGTAAACAGCAGACAAAATTTAGCCCGAAACTGCAAAACGAAACTATCGTGATTGGAGACTGTCCTCTCGTCATGAAGCGAAATATTACAAAACAGCTCCTGCGTGTGCGCGGCAGTGTACGAGATTCTGACAGCATTAGAGCCGGCACTGCCAGAGGAGGAAATTCAGAAACACGTGCGTTCAACGCAATATCAATTTCAAGTGTTCAAAAACGTGGATTGTTTCATGTCACTGCGCAGGTGCTATTTTCACAAGGCAGTAATGTTGTTGTTTTGTAATAGTACTATGCAACGTTACAAGGGAAATGTAGGCTGTTGCCTGTTCCAAAACACCCGCATTAGAGACCTGCAGTGACAGTGTGTGATATTTTATCGGCTTTAATGCTGATTACCTGCGGGGCAAAGGGGTCTGTCATGACAGCCAAACAGACCCCCTAGATGCGCCCCTGTATATATTTATAGTGAACTCATGAATGTAAGTGCTGGAGTAGGCTATGTATATAATTAGTACTAGAGATCGACCGATATGGCTTTTTTGAGGCCGATACTGATATATCGGCCGATACCGGTATTTCCAAAATTTTTAAATCTTGTTTTCTGCTTCATTATCAAAAATATGGGGTAATTTATGCCGTACCTTTTTTTCAAAAACTTCAAAAATCAGGATTTATGAGCTAAAATATTTGAAATTGCAGCAATTTCAACATTTGATTAACTTGTTATCATAGGATACACTGTCTGCAATGAATAAACACAGTGCCACGAATAAAAAAATAATGTTAAAATAACAAAACAATAAGAAAAGAGCACTGAATGTAAGAGATCTGCCTACAGTGCTTAAACCAACAAAAGCAAAAACAGTGCTTGAAATTTAAACATGGTGAACAATGAAATGGAAGAAGGAAGTACAAAATGAAGTATCAAGTTAAAGAGGTTAAAATTAGTACAGCACTGTATTCAATTGCCCATTGCCAAAAATGAAAATGTTTCCAAAACAGCAGTAACTTTTTTGATCTATGATAATATGTTTGTTACAGTTACTATACTATATAAATCTTGTGAAATTTTGATTATGTATATATTTCACGAATCAACCTTTCAAACTCTTCTGCAACTCAGTAGGTTTTCGAATTGAAAAGTCAATCCAAGTCTTAAAGAATCAAGTTTGGAATTTTGATGTAATGTAACATTAAATAACTGCATGTCCTTAAAAAAACAAACTATGGTACTTGCATTAGTTATTGCAACTGAAGTACTGGTATTGGTATGAAATGAAACACCTCAACTGATTTGTCAATACTCAATAGTTCCACATCAACAGTTCAAAAGATTGTCCTGCAGAAAGCACAATTTTTCTGCATTTTCACCAAGTAGCCTGCGGTAAGTTAGCCGGTCATCTACAACCTAGCCTAAACAAAAGCAGCATTAGGCTATAACCAATTACCACCTGTCCGCACGAAGTAAATTAGATAAAAACAAGTTGCCATGACAATAGCTGAGATACACATGTGCGCATTACGCATCTGATGATTGTGCAATAATGCCAGGTAGTTCTGATCCAATCACAAACACTGCGCTTTTAACTTGGGTTGTTGCAAACACTGCTTTTGCTGATCGTGTTTAATAACTGGACAATAACATTTGTGATGCAACAATGAAAACTGATTACCGCGCTGCTATCGGACCAAACGACAAATCACCACTTCAAAGCAGGGCTCCCATTCCTGTTTTTTTCCACCCAGATCTGTTTTTTTTAGTCCATCTGGGTGGCTATGTTTAATTATGAAAATCCCGTCAAATCTGGGTTTTTTTAAAGATAGAATTTTGGCAGTTGGTAAATTTAAAAATAGCATGAAAAACATATTTTACGGCTTTTGCAATGTGAATGTTCGCATGTGATCATCAGGTGAAAAAAATGCTTCAATCGGTGAAATAATACATCTTCAGTCAGTTTCACACCCTAAAATCCATATCAATATCATTATCAAATACTGTAGGTTGCGCATCATCCAGTACAGTCAGCCATGCAGTTGCGCATACAGCAGAAGTAACATGAATGGATAGCCTAGCACATGGTTGTACAAACAAATGAAAGATTTGCATTTGGGTGAACGGCTGTCGTCCCAGACACCAGCTGCAGAATTTGGTTAAACAATGTTTACGACAGAATGTTCAAATTCTTTGGTTGCCCTATGCTATTTATTGAAATTAAAAAACAATTTGCATTGGAGAAAGGATTTAGTGCCAGATTTGAGATGAGGGAGTTTAGATTCCTTTGCAGCTCAAGACCTCACAAGATCCATGTTCAATAGCAAATGTGGGCCTACATTTTCCCCATCTTGTGCCTAAAAATGAGCTGGAGGCTAAGTTATTTTCGATCATTTTTCTGTCATAGACTGAATTTTTTTTAAATGACAAAAACAAATTGAGTCAATTTGGTGATAATGAATGAAAATATAAACTAGCGAGTGCTGTTGCGGAAAATTTTAATACTAATAGAAGACAAATGACCAAAATATCTCAGCAAAGAAAATAGGCTGGAGGCAATATCAATAGACAATAGTTTAAACATGTGTCCTTGTCCATAAATCTATAGGCCTATATCCCTGATTTCTGGTATTATCTGCATAACATGCATCAAAGATCATAAGATGGCTTAGATAATTAGGAGTTTGGAATACTTTATCATTTAATGACCAGATTTGTGGATTGCCGCATTTTACTGCATCACTAGAACGAACATTTTTGTTAGTCACATTAAAACAAAAGCAAACTCACTAAAATCAAGACTAAGGAGAAAGCATAACAAGCATTGTCACGCAGCCTGCAGCAAAACGGCTGCTGTACATCTAAACCCGAGAGATCTCAATAACAGAGTATGTCATGAGCATTATTAGTTAAATAAAATGTCTTCATCAACAGAGAAAAGTGATCTGAATGTTAATGTTAATGCTGTAGACAAAAATTTAGAAGAGCAACTATAAGCAAATCTGTATTTTACTCACCGTTTTACCTCATGTATTTGCTTTCATATGTTTTTCTGCACTTCTGGGTTTTTTTGGTAGACAAATGTTGTTGTTTTTTTCATGAACGATCTGTGTTTTTTAGAAATTACAGAATGGGAGCCCTGTTTCAAAGTACTTGTGAAATGTTGGAGTAGCGCTTCTGTAACTTGTGTGCCATATCCACAAACCAGCAGGTTGCAACAGCTTGGATTGTGAGATCACAATTATCATTATCATGCCTCGTGGAAAGTGTCGATTAAGTTAACCCAAGAACACGATATTTTAGCTTGCGTACAGTATAAACCAGCATGCTAGGCCTAACACATCAAGTTGAGAAAAGTAGAATCTTTTTAAGATGTGACGTGCAACTGCTTTACAGCGACCGTTGTCGTCAAGAGTGAGTAGCAATTGCATTTGTAATCATATTCATATCGCCATAAATGTTGCTTTAACATAACGCAATTCATTTTTCATACAAACTTTTAAAAAAATAATCTATGCTAAACTAGGCATCGATTGGACTTCTGCACCTTTAAGTTACAGTCAAATGTTTCGTGCTGCGAAAACTTCCAGAAGTACAATGGGAGTTTATTCATACACAACACATGCATGCGGTAGCTTCAAGCATTGCAAAACTTCCCGATGATGCTTTCCTTTCGGCTGCGACGGCCGACACATGCTCCATGGTCATGGGCATCCGCAGGGGAGGCAAAACGAACATTTCCCCCCCTGGAAATTGGGACTAAGAACCAAAATTTTTTGAACACCTGAAGTTAGAAGTTAATTTCTGAGTAATTCACTTGATTGTTGCAATGACAATTTATTTGCCAATATATGACATTGACAATCACACTGCACAAGAACAAGATTCACTGTTCTGGTGCCATGCAGTGATGAGATTGCAGTTCGCTCGTGCCCTCTCCTTTGCCTGCAGGAGCAGGTTGCAAATCTTGCTAGGAGATTATTCTACTGTTGGTCTTTATTGCACAACAATAACACAGCAATAAATCTTCAAAAGTTCCCTTCAAGTTACGGTAAAAGGCGTTTTTCCGCATGAGTCCAGGGCTCCCACTGCAGGCTTTTTCCACCCGGATCTGCTTTATTAGTCGACATGAGTGTCAGGGGTATAATGAGGCTAGATGGCGCCCCCATGTTTGAACCTGAGATCTTTCGGAAGCAAATTTCTTTTTGGAACAAATGCGCCATAGCGATTCAGCACCCGGGGTATTGCGACCACTTGGCCCCCTTGCTATGCCCCTGCTGGGTGTCTAGGTTTAATGATGAAAATCGCGTTTAACCTGTTTTTTTAAGTGATATGATCACCAGCAACTTCAATGTGTTCAATAATATAAGGGTAACTTTATATTAGTGTTTGCATACGCACACAGGTGAGAGAGTACGCATATCGGATGAAGCAGAACATGTTCAATCGGTTTCATATCCTCATATACGATCATTGTTGGGGCTATACATACAGGGTGACTCAAAAAGATGCGTACCCATATTTTGTTTGATAAAAAACCCATTTTTTAACGAATGTCTTTTCTGTTGCAGGACGTGATAGGTGAATCTATGGATGAT
>Ga0210059_1009947_pt1 | contig 14758 bp, 13 predicted proteins | sample Ectturendosymbi2_FD_188042 | JGI IMG/M metagenome (GOLD analysis project Ga0210059, IMG submission 188042) | Ecteinascidia turbinata endosymbiont from Florida, USA - Sample 2 (SPAdes) (version 2) | ecosystem: Host-associated > Tunicates > Ascidians > Unclassified | place: Key West, Florida...
AGCGGCGTCGTTGGAAAAGAGCGAAACATTGGTTTTGTTGGATTCCTAGGAAACGTTGAGCCAAAATGGTGTCGGAAGTACCGAAAATGATTGTGTTGTGAAATTTCGCAACTAAATCCAGACTTAACGCGAGTTTGGCCGTTTGGCGGGATCTTTTGCCTTACATTTATCAGGGAGGGCTGCAGCCCGGCAGCCCCTCTAGACGAGCCGCCCCTGGTGGTGAGTACAGCCAAACGAAACATTAAATTGCGAATAAGAGATACGCAAACCCAAGATGTGTATGAACTATGGTTTGAATTTAGAATTTCACAAGTGTATGTAAAACAAATCAAATGTAAGCCGGAGTTAAAAGGAAAGCTACTGTATAGTTGGCACCCGGCAACTTCAATGTATTACTTAACGTGTGACAAGATCGAACATGCTATAAAAAGAGTGGATGACATAAATGTGCGACAATAGTGCAATGATTATTACATGTGAACTTTATGTTTTGTAGCAGAATGACATTCTTGCGCGAACTTGAGCATTATAAACGAGCTAGAAAAAGTATTAGGAGATAACTGACTCTGTTTGGAATAACTGATTGGAATAAACTACCAACCCCGTTACAAAATCTAACGGAAGACGAAGCAGTTGCAACAGTGTTCAACTGGGTTACAAAACATTTGATGTGTGGGAAAAAGATAGTGCTACGATTTCGTGACAAGGAAACTACAATGGGATATAATTTGTTGCTGGAAAATAGACGAGGAAGCATACATGTTTTAGAAATACACGAATGCCTGAAACAACGGTTATATTGTTGGCCAGAGCATATGACACCTAATGATTTGAATTTAGCAATGATTAAACACAGTGCAAAAAATGCGTAAGGCCGCAAATGTATGAGTGTTACTGTTTAATGTTTGAAGTGACAAAATATACTGTATTGCTTGTGTTATTCTAATTGCATCATATATTCTGTATTGCTTTACTTGTACAGTAAGTCAAACACCTGAAGCATGCCTAGAAAACACCCCTAGAGTACCCCTAACTATGACGTAAAAGTCAGAGTGATTTGGCAAGATTGGGCAAGTGGAAAATAACAGGCAAATAATTGCTCAACATCTGGAAAACGCTGAAACCTGAAGCAACGGGAGATCATTAAAACACATGATCGCATGGGAAACCAAACTGAAATTGCGAAACGGAAAATAGCAGGTGCCCAAAAGTCTTCAAACAGGCCATACAAACATCATAGGGTAACCTGATCGCATAACGAATTAGTTTGAACAAGCTAGGAAACCTAAGTCTGATGTAACACAGGATGTTGACGATGCAAAAGTTGGAAAAAACATCAGGTCACAGTGCCATTAAGAGACAATCGGGTAACGAACACGTAGCGAATTAGTACAGGCTGATCGGCACGAGGTCCCCTTAAAATTTCCATAGGGATCAGTTCAATCTGACGGTCTCAAAGCTAGGACGTAATTCTGAACCAGCTAGGGTTTAGAACTTTCGAGGTGTTTGACCCACTGGCATTGCATTGTCATGTAAACCGTAAGTACTGCATTATGTTATTATGTCTGCTGCAAACTATATGCGCATGTATGGAAGTGTTGATGCGAGTTATGTTAAGTGTACGAATACTGGTTAAATCATAATGTTTTTGCGCCATGATTACAAACCGTTGGCTAATAAGAATACAATGCTTGTACATAAATTAATTCCCCCGCAGAGATTGCAGTAGCTATGATAAGAAATAGTTGCTGTCTTAAATGTGCTAGTGTGTTTTTGTCTGACCATCAAAGAAGTAAAGGCTCTATGGCAGATTAGCTGCAATGGTGGTAGGCAGTTAGTCCAAAAGAACTCGCGAACTGGGAATTAGACACACGGTGTAATTATGAAAGTTACAACAGTTCTGATCTGCTTAATCGGGTTTAGACACGGGCATCAAAAAACCAGGTTAACACTTAGCAAAAAAGTATTCTTGTGGAACATCCGACGATATGTGAAAATATCAAGAAAATCAATTCAACATCAACAAGACTGTGTAGGAGTGCGGCGGTTGCTACATGCGGCGCACTAAGAATAACATCCCCGGTGGCACAAAAGCCACCGGAGCTCCGGTGGCGGAGCAACTCAAAGCGCAGCTCAGGCAAAGCACTGCAGCCAAGGTGATGCGTATGGGGCGCCGTTCGTAAAAATATTATATCTGACAGATTTAGCACAAAAACTGCTATCTTTGAGCATATTTAGCTATCTCTGCGAAGAGATAGCTATCTCTGCGTGCACTAGCTATCTCTGCGCGCATTTAGCTATCCATGCACATATATAGCTAAATCTGCATGCATATATAGCGCTGAAGCGTGTCGGAGGAAAACATGGTATCCTGTCTGAAGAAAAACTTGGTGTTCTGTTTCAGTAATCCAGACAAAAGCTAGGCTACTGCAAGGCATGAATTCCCTTGCGTCATGTGAAGCTAGGTGGTTTCATGTCTAAATTATACTGGTTTGATAATAACATTGGTTTGTGCAGACGATGAGCTACAGTAAACTTGTGGTGGTGGTCTCAGTGTTAGTGCCGTTTTTTGCTAAATACTGTATTTCAAAGAGGATCTCGTCAAGTCTGACCATTCCAACTGTTCTCACCAGGCGCAGCTCACTGCCTCTCAGCGCCTTCAGGTGCACAAAGAGAATGCTCTCACGTAAAGAGCGCATTGAAAGCGAAGTGCTCGCTTGGAGACGAGCACGATTTTGTAAAGAGAATAACGCTGTCATAGAAAAAGCACATCGAAAGGAACTGCTCGGTTAGGCGTTCTTTCCCGTAAATAACGTTGGCAACACACATCACTTTATTAGCATTATCACCGTAAGCCCTACTGCTTCGAGAATCAAAGAAACGAAGGATGCATACGTTCTTATATGAAATAAGTTGCAATACCTAGCCTACTTATTACTTAACATAACCAGCATTCCAGCACTGAAATGCGAAGCCAAGGTGCGAGATTTAAAGCAACTCAAGCTGCAAACATAAGGTGCAATGCATCCTGTTTAAAGAAAAATGTAGTCTGCTCTTCAGTGATCCTGGCCAAAGCTAGGCTACTGTATGCATCCTTCGTTTCTTTGATTCTTCAAGCAGTAGGGTTTACTATGATAATGCTACTAATGTGATGTGTGTTGCCAACGTTATTTTCGGGTAAGAACCCTTAAATGAGCAGTTCCTTTCGATGCACTTTTTCTATGACAGCGTTATTCTCTTTACAAAACGGTGTCCATCCCCAAGCGAGCACTTCGCTTTCAACGTGCTCTTTCTGTGAGAGCATTCTCTTTGTGCACCTGAAGGTGCTGAGAGGCAGTGATCTGCGCCTGGTGAGAACAGTTGGAATGGTCAGACTTGACGAGATCCTCTTTGAAACTTTAAGCAGAAAATGGCACTAACACTGAGACCACCACCACAAGTTTACTGCAGCCCATCGTCTGCACAAACCAATGTTATTATCAGACCAGTATAATTTAGACCTGAAACCACCTAGCTTCATATGACTCCAGGGAAATCATGCCTTGCAGTAGCCTAGCTTTTGTCTGGATTACTGAAACAGAACACCAAGTTTTTCTTCAGACAGGATACCATGTTTTCCTCCGACACGCTTCATCGCTATATATGTGCATGGATAGCTAAATGCGCACAGAGATAGCTATCTCTGCGCAGAGATAGCTTAACCTGCGTAGAGATAGCTATCTCTGCGCAGAGATAGTTAAATGCGAGCAGAGATATCTAAATGCACGCAGAGATAGCTATCTCTGTGCAGAGATAACTAAATGTGCGTAGAGATAGATGTCTCTGCTCAGAGATAGCTAAATGCGCGTAGAGATTTCTATCTCTGCGCAGAGATAGCTAAATGCGCACAGAGATAGCTATATCTGCGCAGCGATAGCTAAATGTGCGCAGAGATAGCTAAATGAGCGCAGAGATAGCTAAATGCGCACAGAGATAGCTATCTCTGCGCAGAGATAGCTAAATGAGAGATAGCTATCTCTTCGCAGAGGTAGCTAAATATGTGCAGAGATAGCAGTTTTTTTGCTAAATCTGTCAGATATAATATTTTTGCGAACGGCGCCCCATAGATGCGGGCGAGAACTTGTGGGTCGAAACCACTGGAGCGTTCCTTATTCCGAATGCTACAGAGCACAGCCGAAGCACTTCAACAGTTCGGATCGATTTTATTCCTTCAAACGATTAACATTGCTACAAGACAGACACCACTGCAACATATCGGTGGTTGGAACCTGTCCAGCTGTAGGAATGGCTTTCTACCATTCTGGGTTTGTGAAAGGGAGAAGTAACGTAGCGAGGTTTTTGTCACTTACAACGCTGAGTTCGTGGCAGCTGTAAAGAGGGAAGCGGTTCGAGTGCGGAATGTCTATTGCTGTTGTATAGAATTTCGTCAGTTCAGATCTCACTTCAGTTGGCTCAGGGCGACGCAACAATGTGGCTGCAACACATGTGAAACTAGTTTGGATGCTGTGAAAGAAGCTTAAGCCAGCCTTAATGCCAATAAATTCATTGGAGTCCCACAACTAATTGCACCCAACTTGCTGACTCCCACCACATGCACTCGCGTTGTGTTGCTGATCTTATTAGGTTACAGAGTGCAGTTTGAGCAAATGTAGTATAACATATGAGTGGTTATTCAACCATCATTTAACACAGCAATAGGCCATCATTCCAATTACAAAGGATATTTAATACCCGACAAATTAGAGCCTATTCAAGGAAACTAAGTGCAATGTCAGATTCAGCAACACAGATGAATCCCTAAAAACGTCTTTTGTATTCGAAATGTTGCTTTGTTTAAGTGTGAAATGTCTTCATGCATATGAATTGGATAGGTACCGTATGTACTCGCTTATTAGCCGCATCCGCAGATAAGCCGCAGCAGAAATTTTTGCCATATACCGAGAATCAGCGGTAATTCACGAACAAGCTGCAGGTCAATTGACCTTTTCACCGGTGAAGACCCTGCGCGATCAATCAACCACAAAATATTGATTTTTACAGGCAAATGTAATGAAAGTCAATTTTATTGTTCAAAACCTAAGAAATCTTCTTAGTCGGAAGAAGGAAGGTCGTCTGTAAGTACGGTAGATCGTCGTAGGTGTAATCTTCATCATCTTCATTTGTGTCACGGGTGTCGTCGCGAACATCTGTCCAGAGAATGTCATCTTCTGTTCCGTCAAGTCTATTGCTGATAGAAAACTTTGTCCCTCTGGGTATGTTGCGCGTATAAGCCGCAGGCAAAATACAGGCAATATTCCACGTAAACAAATTCGGCTAATAGGCGAGTATATACGGTAGCGTTACCGCGTCAACGAAGATGTGACTGCTGAAAGCTGCAAAATCAACCATTACATCACTACAAATGATGTTGGTGTCTCTTTACATATACTCAAAAGGCCTCCATCATGCTCTTGATAAGTCTACAGCTGCGTGAGACAAGCAAGAATGAAAATTACCACCGACAACACTGATATGAATTGAATCTCTTGAAATTTATTGTCTTGGACGAAGCTTGACGCGAATGTCTATAAAACGCGCTTTCAATGGATGTTAAAGTGAGGGAAATCACACCTCAGAGATTGAAACAAGGACTGGGAAGGCAATCATTGGTAGGCGTGAACTTCAACCTTCCTTCTTTAGAAGAAAAGATTTTCTAAATACCGCCATATTTTCATTTTCATTATTTGTCTATATTCCTGAATTTTCGGAAACGACCGAAAGAATGACATCACAAGAACTAGTGCCATTAACGGGACATTTGAGACGAAATCACGGCGTGACGTTTCGCGATAAAGTGCGCAGGATTTAGGTTTGCAAAGCCGTCGATGTGAAATCACTTCTCTGTATAGAAATGTTCCAGCTGCGATCATTTGACAACCTGAAAAGAATGCCCCAAGACAGGCTGAACGGGGTAGTTAAGTTGAATGCACACACGAGACTAGAATACAGGATTTGATCAATGGCCTTACAATTTCGTAGGATGAAAAAAAAGATTGCAGAATTTGATTTAATTTGAATCTTTAGGAATGTTGCGTTATTTTCATCATCACAAAAGTTGCATTGAAATATTACGATATATGTTGCTGTTTTTTTGTATGCAATTTTTGAAAAACGTCTTGCGGCTTTTCCGTATATCGATCAACAAACCTTTTTCTTGTTTTACAGGTTTTGCTGTATTCAGAAGTGTAGTGCAAAATACATTATAATGATGCTGCGTTCGAAGGCTTCATATGTTACTCCTTCAGAGAAACCGTTTGGTTTGTATTTGCTGGAGCACATAGAAGCGTATGGTGATGCTGTTGCATTAGTAGATCCTGAGACTAACTTGGAGATCACGTTTGATGAACTGAAAACTCAATCCTTTTCATATGCTCGCAAACTCCGTGCACTGAAAATCGGAAAAGGCGACATAGTTGGATTGGTCGTTCCGTTCGAAGCTGTTTGTATCGCTGGTTATAGGCATCACCTTGACTAAAGCTGCGGTGACATTTTGCAACATCAACCAAGTGAAGTCAAGTCATGTTTGCGCTGTAACCACAAAGCGGAAAAGATTTTAAAGCAATTGCAAATACCCGAGCCAGCAATGTGCATCATTGACGAAAAAACATCAAAAACATCAAATATCAGTGTTGCCAACCTGCAGCAGAGTTTGCCATCTGCGAGGAAAATCTTTGCTTTTGAAGAGTTAGAAAGTAGCCTGTCGATTGACAGTTTGCCACATATTGACATGAGCTTTGCTGATATAGGTTTAAGGAACGACCCTCTGTTCATGTACTGTACAAGTGGGACCACTGGTGGGGCAAAAGGGGTTGTTTTTACCAACCACGCTGTGGTGGGAATGGCTAAGTCTGCAAAGAACACTGTGCAAAGGGCAAGTAGAAGTGTGATAATGTCAGTCTGTCCCCAGCTTCATATGTTGCCTGTGTTAATGACAACAACGAGCTTGATGAATGGTTGAAAGCACATCGTTGTGTCGTCTCTCAATCCACAGCAGTTGAAGCTATATGTTGAGAAATACAGGATTAACGGTATTATTATGACAAACGCATGCTGTTTGTCAAAAATCATTGCTGAAGTTGACGAACTAGGAAAAAGTTTGCAATTTGTATTTATTAGTGGTGGGACGTTTCCTCCTGTGTTCCTTGAAAAATCACGAAAGAAGTACGGAATTATTTTCGCAAGTCTTTGGGGATCAACCGAGACGAGCGGTGTGTTTGGCTTTGCCATCAACGCACCAGTAGAAAGCTGTGGAAAACGTTTGCCACGGATAAACGTGAAGACGGTGGACGTCGTAACTGGAGGCGAACTAGCCGCAAACTGTGAAGGAGAGTTATGCGTGATATCTATTCCGTATCTATTCACAGTCCATATCAAGTCCATATCTATTCAAAGAGTATCTCAGGGCTGGGAGCGAAAAAATGAAATCGAAAGATGAGGACGGGTGGTTTCACACTGGCGATCTGGGTTACTACGATGACCAAGGCTTCGTTTATGTTGTGGATCGCATTAAAGATGTTATTAAAAGCAACTGTGGGAATGCCATCTTTCCGTCTAAGTTAGAAGCGGTTTTGATGTCACATCCTGGTGTTGGGGTTGCTGCAGTGACGAGAGTAAACCATCCTCTATATCTCGAAGCTCCGAAGGCTTTTGTTGTGAAACGAGATCCAAACTTGACAAAGGCGGAACTTTTGGAATACTTCAATGGAAAAGTCGCCAAATATAAAATGCTGCATGGTGGTTTGGAGTTCATCGACATTATCTTTCGTACTGGACTGGGCAAACCATTGAAACGAATACTTGCCCAACAGGATAAATTTAAATAGAGGGTGAACTCCGAAACAACTCATGCTGATTTTTAGCTGCTCTGCTCTCATTGTTTGATTACTGGAAGACGCGAATTATCAACACCTTTCGATTCCTGATGCAATTGGCATTGTTATGGTGGTCTTCTCAGTAAAGTTTGAATTTATATTTGCATCAAAGCAATTATTTCGCATATTTTATTAAAAATTAAAAAGCAGGATTTCCCCTACGAAGTCAAGTAAAAATGTGTTTAATTTTATAATCCAAGGTGATTGCAGTTACATGCAGTATACAGTTGCCACCAATAAAAATGGGAGTTTCGTTTTTTCGTTGACCAACTAGGGATTCTTGTGAAATGTGAAACATTAAGGATCCATCTTTCGTTTATTCCAAGTACAGTATTCAAAGTAACTCGTAGGCAAAGAATTTGGTTTTTATTTCAGAGCCATATTGGCATGTGCCTTTTTCCAGATTGCGCAATGGTGAAATAACCAAATGTACAAATGTAAATCGTTTTGAAGTGTTCGAGGTCATTTTTTCATTGATTTAGAATTATGTTTGCTCAGCTTATGATTGTTGTATTTGAACCTGTGAGGCTTAAAGTACGTTTGTCGATTTTGTCGCTACAAAGCAATGCGTAAACATTGAGATTCGCTTTCATTCTAATTTTTGTCGCCTCATGAACGTGTGAATACTGTTCTGTGAGGATTAAAGATGTCTGCTAGATACGCTGCAAATGAAATTTTTACCCTGTTCTCAAAAAACTTGTGTTCGCTAATGAATTGAGCTGAAACATACATTATTAAGTTAAGAAAATGTATTTCAAAACCATGATAAAACACATTTTTCCGCATTTTCTTCGTGATAACACAACTTAATAAACCTATTTTAAAACGATTGCGTTATTAAACAAAGAAGCAAATGCCATCAGTATGGAATACACATATATATCCACCACTGGGTGCATTAACGAGGGTTTCATGAGAAACAAGGGCACCAAAATACATTTTACGCAATTTCGCTGACTCAAACTTTGAACCTTGAGAATTCTTTTCTGCAACAAAACGGTTGCGTCATTACAGGCAAATATTTGCTCTCACTTTGATTTTTTCTCTGCTATCTATTAGTGTCGTGTTGGCTGGCCCACAAATGTTTTGAATTGAGCTGATGTGGCATTGATTAAGCGGAAGTCCACCCTTTCAAATCGCAGGATTGCCGCTTGTTCAAGTGTAGTTTAGAAGCGCTGCCAACTATTAGTTTTCTCTCTTTGTGCAAAGATGGGTTTTGTCAAAAGTGGCTGTACTCCTTTCTTCCCTTCCTTGCTTATACCTCGAACAAACTTGCATTGAGATGAAGTTCATCTGGACCTACTTCAGTTTGAAGCACACCTCGTTGAAGACGAGACTGAGTAGCAGCCTATCGTCGCCTCGCATCGCCTTGGCCGATCAGGCTCCACGCAGAGACAACAAACGGCACAGGTCTCCCTCCGGTCTAAGGCCCATGGAGTGTTGATGTCAGAGATGTTCCAATCCGCTGCTGGACATTAAAAAACGTTGGATGGAATAGTGAAAATCACGTAAGATAGGTGCAAACATTTTGAGTGTTTTCAAGAGTAATTTCTGCATTTTTAAAAAAATTCATCGAAAGTTTCAACGTTTCGCAAGTATTACAAAATTTCGCTTTTGTTAAGCAATTTTCAAGAACATGAACAAAATGATCGCAAATCGGACATGACAGCAATGTTTTTTACGCTTTTCAGGTGTGCCAAGGAAATTTGTTCTCGCGAAATTCAATGGCGAAAAATGCTTTGTTACTGTAGACCGAAGACCAGCACGACACAACGAGAACGAACGGAATAGCTTCGGGGTCTGATGAAATGGGGTAAAGTTTGAATATTTGATAATGTGAAACAGGGTCCTGTTAAATTCGGTGGTAACGGTTACCTCTATGTGAGTCGAAGTGGAGACCTACATGCTGGTTAGCAGGCATTTCCGAAAATTTATTAGGAGCACAATCAGAACGCGTAATGGCATCGAACTCGAGGACTTTTGTGTAGATTCTAATTCGCATGTCGTTATTTTTAGCTATTGCTCACTTGAAAAACATCATGTTCTTGTTGGACCAGGTTAATCATCAACTTCTTTGTATTTACACTTGGCGTTATACAGAATGGGTATGTCGAAACACAGCTGATTGCAAGCAAAGGACAGACAAAGGTGAAACATCACATTGCTACAAGGCACACATCAACGAATAAGCTAATATTCTTGGTGACAAACACATGTAAAAACAGTTTGGGTATTATCAAAGAAGCTCAGGCCAGCCACCTGAAAATATTTTGAATGTGAATCTACTGTACTACGAACGATTCGCAACTTGCTGAATTTAACCACATGCACTTGTGTTACGCTGCTGCAAGTATTAGGCTACGCAGTGCAGTTTGAGAAATTGTGTCATCACTGAGAGAGAGAGAGAGAGAGAGAGAGAGAGAGAGAGAGAGAGTTTATTGGCACAAACATTAAACAATTTCATGCAAAAATAAAATTAAGGCGCTGGGACACCGAAAAAAACCTGGAAAACAGGTTGTCTCGTCGGCCGCCCCTCGAAAGTTTCATAAATTTCTATCGTGGTTTGAAGTTGATAGCCGAATTAGTGCAAGATTAATAAGGTTGTAGTTTTGAAGAGGTTGCAGTCTGCTGGATGATCAACACAGTTGCGCGGGAGTGCTGGGTCGGAACCGGTATCTATCGTTGTTTGCTCAGTTCCTCAAGTAGCTGAGCGTGGCAGAGAAAGTGTAAACCCAGCTAAAATGAAACTCTGCCAGGGTCTCCATAACCCTGTCACATCCAAGAAGACGACTGTTGCTCTGTAGCAGTTCATATTTTTGTGCCAAGAGGAGGTCAATTCTCCCACTTCTGCAAAAGCCAGCCGCTTGAGGAGCCATGCGCACTGTGGTGTACAAAGCTTCACAAGTTGTGCAGAAGCATTTCATAATGGTGAAGAAACTCCAACGCGCCGGCCTGCTGCATGTGATGTAGAACAACCTTCTTGGCGCATTTTCCCTGCAAATGAAAGAGACCGCGGCAGCAAAAAAAGAGAAAACGGCAACAAATACAACGGAAAACGAAACAGCAACAAACAGTCAATTCATACACGCAAAACACACTAGAATCTAATACTAATGTTGCACTCACAGTATATACCTGTTTAGCCAATATCAATGGTACATTACAAACAGGCAGAGATCGGAAAATCCCAGGTGTACAGCCCTAACCTTAGCGTAGTTTCATAATATCGCATAGGATAATCAATCACTACATTCATTAACCAGTTTGTCTTTTAACTGCCTTTCGAAGGCAGGTGGTGAAACATCATATAAAGAAGGATCAATGGAGTCCCAGATTTTTGGCCAAGGTGTTTTAGAGATCTTTTGCCTTTGACTGTCGAAGCCAGTTGCCAAATGTATCCACCTCGTGTGGCAGCACGGGTTGCATGGGAGTGGGCCTGATTTGCAGAAGTAAACAAATGATCGAAATTAACAGTTATTCTACCCAGTGCAAATTATGCATGAGCTTACCTATTTCAAGAATGTATATATCATTAATTTTAAGAAGGTTTAAGTTTTTATAGAATGGTGAGACTCTCGACTTGTAAGAGCTATAGGTCATTGCTCTTAATACTTTGTTATGTAAAACATTCAGTCGGTTCAAAGCTGTTGTTCCAGCTTCACCCCAGACACCAATTGCATATTGGAGATGCCTATAAGTTAAACTGTAGTAAACTGATCTCAATGCATTATTACGTAGGTAATATCGCATCCTATAAAGAATTGCAACACTTCGGGATAGTTTTATTTCAAGGTTATGTATGTGGTCTGTCCAGGAAAGATGTTGGTCGATATACACCCCAAGATACTTGGTGCAAGTTGTGTGTTTTATTGTCATTGATTTTTACTTTAAAATTACAACATTGGCTTAGGTTGCTATTGAGAAGTATATATGTAGTTTTTGAGTAATTTAAAGACGACTTATTATATCTCATCCATTCATCAACTTTTTGCAGTTCATTATTCACTCCATTTTGCAGTTTGGCGGAATTGGCACAGGCTATTGTCAACAATGTGTCATCAGCAAAGAGTGTAGGAGTTAAGTTTGATGCTTGTGGGAGGTCATTCACATATAAGGCAAATAACAGGGGCCCTAGCGATGAACCCTGGGGGACCCCTAGACTTACCCTCTGGGTAGTTGACCTATACCCCCCAACAACAGTATACTGCTGTCTGTCTTGCAAATAACTAATAAGAAGTTTGTGTGGTAATCCTCTAATCCCATAAAAATGTTCCAACTTCCGTAGAGGCATGTCATGATCAAGGGTATCAAAGGCCTTAGACAAATCACACAATACAGCACAAGTTGTAAGCCCTTTCTCTGTGTTTTGTAGAAAGGTTTCATGTATGTCATATATAGCCAAGGATGTTGACAATCCACTTCTAAAACCATACTGGTGCTCAGAAAGCATATTGTGTTGTTCAACATAGGAATACAGGCGACTATAAAGTAATTTTTCAAATATTTTGTTTATGGGTGAGAGAAGTGATATTGGCCTGCAGTTGTTGCAAAGGCCTTTTTGCCCCCTTTTGTGAATAGGAACTACTTGTGCACATTTTAAACTTTTGGGGTAGGTACCCTTTCGTATGCAAAGGTTAAAGATTTGGGCTAGAAATGGGGATAAGGCACTTTTACACAATTTTAGTATATGTATTGGGATGTCATTCATTCTAACACTCTTGCACTCTAACAGCCTGTTAATGACAGCTTCAACCTCTTCAGGAAAAGTTTCATGCAATACAAAAGATTGATCTGGGCCAATATGGGCTACAGGATATTTATTGCTGAGGGGAGGTGGAATGCTGTTTGCAATGTGCTTTCCCACTGTCACAAAGTAGTCATTAAATATATTAGCCATTTTTTTCTGGATTTCCTGTGTGTTGTGAAATTATGGGATTAAGTAATTTGTTTGGATAAGAATGGGTTTTGACTTGGGATTTGGTTAAGGTATTAATTAGTTTCCACACTTTTGCAGAGCCATTTCCACATCCAAGAAACTGAGATTGATAATATTTTCTTTTGCTGATTTCTAGTTGGTGATTTACCTTATTCCTTATTTTTTGTATCTTTTATGTTCTTGCTCATTACCAAATTTACAACGAATTAGTTCTCTAAACAACTTATTTTTAGTTTTGATTAATTGGTAAAGGTCAGATGTTATCCAAGGTTTTTGGGCTAATCTCGTTTGAGTTCTAGACATTTTTTAATGGTGCATGACCATCAAGGACCTTTTTAATTGCACCAATTGCATCATCCAAGGATGCTGCTGGGTTGTTTGAATTGATAATCATACCATTTAGTGTTTCCTTTATTTCATCCATAAACTCTTCTGCATTAAAATTAGAAAAATCATGCTTAAACTGGGCTTTTGTATCTACTTTTTCAACATGAGCTGATTTGATCGAGACAAAAATAGGAAGATGGTCAGAAAGGTCATTGATTAATATTCCAGGGGTTACTTTATATAATGGCAAGGTAGTATAAATATGATCAATTAAGGTAGAGCTACTTGGGGTTATTCTAGTAGGTTTGGTTATAAGTTGTAAACAGTTGTAACTTTTGTATGCATTAACATAGTTTCTTACTTGGGGTATTGCAGTCTGTTGCATCAAGTTTATGTTGATGTCCCCACATATGATAAATGGTAGCTTTTTGTCACTGAGATTGTGAAGAATTTCACATATATTTTCAGTAAATGCACTAATGTCATATCCTGGGTGTCGATATATTACCCCAATTATGCAAGGTTTCTTGTGAAGATTAATTTCAATCCAGAGACTTTCAGAATCATTAAGTGCATTAGGTATATCAGTTTGAATTTGATATGATATACTGCTATCTGTGTAAATTCCGACCTCACCTGATTTTGTTTCAGAATCTGAATGTAAATAGTTATAGCCAGTTATAGTATTTGGAAATGACAAACCATCTTTTTTGTTAATTTTTGTTTCGCTTCGCTTACTGCTACTATATGTGGCGGTTTCTGCATGGTTGATAACATTTTAGACGGTTTATCAATATTTTTCCTCAAACTTCTAATGTTTATATGAAAGATGCAAATGTCATTTGGCTTTCTATTTCTCATAATTGAATTAAAAGAGTTAAGATTATGATAATTGCTGTTAATCACCAAACAATCAAGGACAATTTCTGATGGTGACTCTTCACTAACACTTTCATCTCTTCTAAGTTACTAAGTTAGTAGCTCACCAAGTTAGTAGGCAAACTCTCAGATATACAGATGTGGCAATAAAATGGTTCTGAGCTTGAAGTTACTTCAGCACATTGCTCATCAGTTACATTGGAACATGTTTTGTGTAACCAACTCTCACAGATTCTACAATAGATAGCTTTTGTTTCTTGATCAATTAGTTTACCACAATCTGGACAATTATCCATATGGATATGTGGTTTACTTAGTTGTATAGAAAATTATGTAGAAATGCTAAGAAGCAACAATGCCATGTCTTACCAAATCTGTTTCAGTTTTGATTGTGAAAGCTGTGGTTCCTTCATCCTTCCGTAAGTATGTTATTCCATTCTTTGTCCATATGAACTTGAAGTTGTTTTCCTTTTTGAACCGTAAGCATTGGTTGAAGCGACGACGGTTGGTTTTGGTGAGGCTTTCGTTAATAAATAAGCGTGCTTTAGGATGGTCCTTGTTATGAGCACGCAACCGATGTCGATTGTTGAAGACTGAATCTCTGATTCTCCTTGAGCAAAACCGTGCAATGATGGTGGGTTGCCGGTTACTCTCAGAGGCTGGAGACAGTCTGTGTGAGACACTAATATCTTTGGCAGATAGGTCT
>Ga0210059_1009949_pt1 | contig 14756 bp, 9 predicted proteins | sample Ectturendosymbi2_FD_188042 | JGI IMG/M metagenome (GOLD analysis project Ga0210059, IMG submission 188042) | Ecteinascidia turbinata endosymbiont from Florida, USA - Sample 2 (SPAdes) (version 2) | ecosystem: Host-associated > Tunicates > Ascidians > Unclassified | place: Key West, Florida...
GAGGGCGATGAGCCTGTTACCCTACGATCTCCACAAGTGCCATGAGTTTCAAACTTCTTGACCAACTTGAAAATCTGACTCCTGTTTGGAAATTTGTTGAAGCTGAACTTCCTTCTGAACCTTGCTTAAACAATCTGGAAAGACTTCGTTTCGTAATATGTCTTTAGACAAAAGATCTTCTGCTCCATCGACCAAGGCATCATTAGACTATTTTTTGTTTAATATATAGAAAGGTTATCTATTTCCCTATGACAATCTGGAAAGAGAAAAATGAATAAGGTCATCGATAAAGGTTTTAGAAGCCGCCGCTTTGTTTCAACAATTGTGAAACACCCTGTATATATCGTTAATGGCGATCATAAGCGAAAATTTTTGTATTTTTCTGCCTACACTGATGAAGTCTCCCAACCACTAGAAGCGTAATTTGTGTAGCAAGATTGTATATTAAACTCTGGTAAAGGGAATCAAGACAGAGTTAAAATCATCTTACTGGAAAATATTTTATGATGTGACTGACGCAATCTTGTGTCATTTGAGTAAAATTTCAAGACTGAGGATGTTAAGTGTTGCGTGTATCTATTTCCTGTTTTTAAAAATAATACTGATTGATTCAACATCGTCGCCTTTGTGGAGAATAGTTGCTTGAACAATTAAAATGTTTTCCATTTCAAACCTTCATAATTGATGGGCAAATCGAGAATTTTAAAAATGTTTGTTTTGTAAACCTTAATAAAATAAGTTTATCAAAAAAACAATTTCCAGCTGTCAATTTTTTAAATCTGGCATTGCTCTAATATTGAATATTTCGAAACGTTTTTCATCCTAAAATAACCCGATGCAGCTTATGGGAGCCTCGCTACAACTGTTTGTTTATATAACCAAGATTTTGTAAGGGGTTATTGGGACCCGATTCTGACCCCTAGAGTCAGAGACAACCTGGTGAAAACAAGCCGCCAGAAAACCGAGACAGTATATATGGGAATACCGCATTTCTACGTGGATTGGAACAGGCTCTTTGCAAGCAATAAAGCAATTATCAAGGAACTTCATGCTTGCAAAACATTTATGCTACTGTTTTTAACAGATAAACTGGAACAAAGTTTGACCAGGGCTACAAGCTCCTGGCAATTGTAGTGAAATTTGTTTCTGAGTTAGGGTGACTATCACTGCAAACTAAAATGGCGGACGTTTGCACAAAAACAAAAATATATTTGAGAATGGCATGGGAAATCTTTCAAATTACATTTACTTTGCAGGGATCTGTTCAAGCATTTTACTATTTTAACGTGAAGAATCAAGAAATCCAAATTGATGCCCTTCAATGCAAACACAATGTACCACTACTGAACACCATATTCTATATTTGTTTCCAGACATTGACGAATGCCAAACCACGGAAGGCCTCTGCCATTCTTCGGCTCGTTGCATCAACACAGATGGACGCTACGTGTGCGTATGCGAATCTGGTTTCACTGGAAGCGGAAAAGACTGCCAAGGTTAAACACTGTTTGCAAAAAAACGCAAATGATTCATTTGGCTGTTCTGCATCACAAGCAGCAGAATGCACACAGATAAAGATAAATAGAAGCAACATTAATGAGGGGTTGTTTTCTCGCGCTCCCCCCAACATTACCACCGTCTGTACTTTTTACCGCAGTGTATTGTGCGGTTTGGTGGTTTAAACATTTGTTTTTCATATGTGTTTTAATTTCTTGCCTCTCTCTTTAATAGAAAATCCAAACTTGCTAAAGCTAAAAGAAGTGATGAAATGTGAAAACGAGAATCATAGAGATTAAAATCCTCCTGAAGTTCCAACATACCACTCCACGTATGTGCTCATAAAATTTGTGATTTTATTTTGACGAACACCGAGCTCTACCACTGATTCATCCACGTCCAATCGTGCTGCATTATAAGGTGCATTGTTGAAGTGGGAAATATTTCAGTATATAATCAGCTCGGAAAGGAGGAGGGTCCAAGATCCTATGATACCTGGCTATGGTTGACGTCACATGCATCATATTTCAAAAAACTAAGATCGATTTTATCGACATTGAAAAAAGCAGGACGAAGCCAAGCAAGAAAATATTAATATTCTATGCGTGAAAGTATTTTGCACCAGGTTTTGCACGGATAAGATGTCTTTGCAGATATTGATGAATGTGCCCTCAACGAGGGATCGTCATCCACATGTCCAAAAAATTCTTCTTGTCAAAATGCGAATGGAGGATTTGAGTGCAGATGCACACCTGGATTTCGAAAAGAAGGAGATTCGTGTTCAGGTGATCTGAGCATTCTTTAGAGCATATAGTGTCTTGTTCACCAAGACACTTCAAACACAAATGGCATTGTCTTAATCCTGCGATTGTGGTATGAAGCAAAATAGGTGGAAACAACAGGCGGTTATAGCTAAAGGAAACGTTTTTTAAGTTAAGCATTGCCCTGAAATGGTTTGTCTGACTCACTGAACGAGCATGACATCCTGCGCTTTGCTACCACTGCCTTTGTCTGTTTTTTCAAAATTCGTTATGAAGCAATTCTCCAGCGCCAGAGTGGTCCAGTTGGCTTTTGGATAGAAACGGAGAGAACAACTGCTTCGTTAGCACTTGTAACGCTGTTCAATTTCTCCTCAGTTAAAAAGCCAACACAAGCACACCCTTCAGTAAAAGACAGATGTTGTGACCTCCGTGGTCGTCGGAAGCTAAGGGGGGCAGGTTTTGAAATTTGACATTTTTCTATTAAATTTTTAGCAAAAAAGGTCGTTTCCTTAGTTCCGAGGAAGAACAATAATTTGTCGCCACTTTGACCCCCCTGTAAATATTTTATGGTTACCTCAAGAAACATCCACTATTTCAACGCTGGCAAAACACTTCCGACGCCCATGGTGACCTCCGCCAGGTTCCAGCAACTCTTGTTATCATCTCATCATGAGGTTCATAAATATGGTAACTCCTGTCTACCTCAGTAGTGTTTAACGGCGCTATGTTGCTACCATTGTTTGATGAAATCGATATGATTCTAATACTCTAACTCGGCCTTGCAAATAATGCAGCAGGTGTAAAGCACCCATCGAAAACCGTTTTATCAAACAACTGCATGCACAAAATCCATTTCTTGCTTCAAACATGTAGAGTTAAAGAACAGAATGAGCAATACAGATATGATGCAAACCAAACTAAGAAGCTGGCCAAACACATGAACAAGGCAGAGTTACCTCTACAAATATTCCGCAACTTCTGATTTGTACGGGTCTATAGGGTATACTTAAAATTTGAGAAATTCTTACGCAAGAATGAAAAAATAAGAATATTGAAGGTATTTCATACATACCACAGTAGTCTTTTTAAGGTTAAAAATTCATTATGCATTCATTCCGAATCAATGCGGAACTTGCCATAGCATGAGATGCTAACAGTGTACAGCAGCGATTTTCAAACGGTAGTGCGCGTTCCACTCGTGGTACGCGAAGGCCTTCAAGGTGGTACGCGAATAGGCCTACTACTTTCTGTTTATCTTCATAGGCCTAATACTTTCTGTTTACGCCTACTACTGTCTGCTTAGCTATGTTTTTTCTTGTCGGGTTCTGTTAATTATTACCTGAATTTTGGTTTATTTCCCTTGTTGGTTTTTAAATATAGTCATTATAATTTCTCCCAGCCATTATCTTCATGTCGCATTTGTGTCAATTTTGGTTTTCCAAACTTTTGGCGATCGGATGATATTTGGTAGATTGAGATTTCCTGGAGTAGGGTGGTGCGTGGTGAGAGTCCCACAAATGGTACATGACGAGAAAAAGTTTTGGAACTACTAGTGTACAGTATATAGAAACATGTTCATGTCTGTTTTCAACGTGGATACAGAAATGAATTCGAGGAAAAGGTCTGGACTGTGTGAAAAACAAAGTTCCCACCTCGCAGTTATTCTCCTATTTCCAAATACAGTTTGAAGCAAGGCACAAAATGTTTTCTCTCAAAATAATGTTGGTTTAACGCAAGAAACAAATGCCGTAAGCTTAGCATAAATAGTTCAACACGGTGTTACCAATGGTGAAATAAGCGTAAAAAAGAAAAATGTCATAAATAGAATCTTAATCTTGTGCTGTTTTAACAGCAAATGTCGATGAAAATGTTGAATTTTAAAATTTCCAAAAATCGTTGGCGGTGAGGTAATTGGCATGCGATGGCATTGCGTCGAAGAAATCAATAACTCGCGCGATCCTTGGCTTGTTTCAAGATGGCCTACAAACCATGCAGTTTTTCATGCTAATAGGGCTAACCTAGATAGTTTCTTTCATGTTTGTAGCGCCATCGTGAATAGTTTCGTGATAGTTTTTTTTTTTTTTTTCTTGAGAAGCATTGCATTCTGCAGTGTTAACATTGACTAATAAGATAAGTTTGTACTTGTTCAAGCCACTTTTTTGGTCAAGGTAGTTGACCGGCGGCTATACCCGCACACTACGTTTTTTGATACCCCGCAGTTTCGCATATTTTGACTCGCTCGGTAAATTTGGCTGTCGGGCGTAAATCGAGCTTCTACATGTCTGTCTCGGGCCGGGTTCGGGTTTCAAGATGAGGTCCGTTTACAACTCTGCTCCACTGACTGCAACTTTTGCAAACTAAAAAAATGAGGTATTTTTATGTTTCTCAACTTCTTTGGTAATCTTGCGTTCGGAAAGCCCGAGCGGCAAGCGCAGAAACCTTCGCACTGTGGCAGCAAGCAACAATAGAGATCACACGCCGCGATCACTCTATTATTGCTTGTTCGCGCCACGCATATATAGCGTTTTTCTTCGCGCACATTCCGTTCGTGGTGAACCGCGCATTCTAGCGCAACGCCAGCGGAGTGGTTGCAACAGTAAGCTGTATACGTTAACTATCTCATAGCACATTGGCTTAAGTCAAGGAATGGATTAGTGTTGAATTGCACAAACATTTCGTGTTTTCCTTAAAACTGGGCATTTTCTTAATTTCTGCAATGATATGGCAATTACTCGCTACAGAGGCCTAAAACACGCAATTTTATTGTACATGTGTAAGCGCCCTGCAGAGCAGCGCTTACATTGAGAGCGCAAGGAGAAGCGCATACCCGGCCAAAGCATAACATCCTCGATAGTGAAATCACTATCGGAAGCTTCCTTTGGCTTAATGGGTGGAGGCAAAGTAAAATAAAACATGTCAGCAAATGGCTTGCATTGGAGTTCGTCTGACTCTGCCTACTACATAAAAATAAGAAAAATAGTTACACTCGACAAGCATTGTAAAAATCGTTTTAAGCGCATAATAAAGCAAGAATAAATCCGAGAGAAGAGCTTGCAAATTGCAACAGTCAAGCGCACCTGTGAAGTCCGTGTCTGGAAGCAACCAAAAAGTGGGGCTTCTGTCGCTTCCTTATCTTTTCATATATTCCTTCCTACACTAATTGGGCCGCTTTTCTGTTCACTTCCTGTCACGTGTCTTACTCCGCAGTCCAACTTCACTGTTGCAATTTATTGGGCACTATTCAAGGTTCATATTTAGTTTATTTTTTCATTTTTCTGTGAGCTCTATCGTAATGCTTTTACCATTACCGGCGATACTCTTCGAACGAAGATAGTGGTGTTTTACATTTTATAATATTGCAGAAAGCAGACTCAGATGAACACCAATTTTAACTGTATTGCAAGGGAGACAGCGTGCGATGATGTATCATCTCTACTCGTCTAACATCGCTGAAAATCATAGAAAATTCATGGGGATATAGAGAGTCAGTTTGCGCATTTCCCAGTACAGGGAAAGTGATCTTTACTGATAAGAAGTTTTGCTGTTGCAGCGCTGTTGTTCGTTTTGAGCGTGGGTGATACCGTTGAGCAGCTTTTCAGCTTGGCATTGCACTCTTTCTTGCAAGTTATTCGGCAGCATGTTCCCAAACTTTTCCGAAGTTCTACTTCGCCCAGTTGACTGTGAAACGTTGGAAGGCATGTAAGCTTAGTCTGTTGTTTCCAGGCACTAGCGCAAATGCCATTATTTGTTTTATGTGATTGTTTGCATTTAGACATCGACGAGTGCGCGAAAAGTGATAATGTATGCAAGGGACCCTACATCAAGTCTTGCCTCAATACTCCGGGAAGTTACACATGTCAATGCAGGGATCCTCTGGAATTTATTGTCGGAAACTGCCAAGGTAACTTAGAGGAAATTACTTCTGTGACATATTAGAGTGCAGGCTGTTGTCTGCATGTTACGCTGTATTACACGATTCTTAGCAGAGAATAAAAATTAAGAAACTATCGCTTGAAACAAAATTGATTTTTAATTCCACAAACACATAAAAAGCAAGTAATTGTTCCTTGCTTCACAGCTGCATCTGGTGCACCTGGATAGTCAAAAACGCCAATCACCAGTATTGCCGTTAAGCCATAAATAAAAGAAGTTAAAAAACTACTGCATGCAATAGAGGTATCAACGCCATTAGTAATTGTTTTCGATTTACTTTTTGGATCGGAAACGACAACTTATAGGCTTGTTCATGGGAATCCCAGTGGATTTTTCCATAGGACAGGACAGTGGAGTTGAAAATTCTTTATGTTCCATCGATGGTAATTCTAACGTCACATCGCAGATATTTTTAAAAGTTGAACACCATTATTATATTCTCACAGCACAGTAAGTATTGCACATAGAGGTTCAGTGCCATGGCGTAATGACGCAAAGTGTCCGAAAATTAGGTTGTTGGACCTTTCTCAAATGACAGTCAAGAGATTTTCCAATTTTTATTAATTCCCTAATTTGAAAATTTCGGGTGTTTTAGCCACTTGTCTGTAGAAGCTGGACATTACAAAAGCGTATGATGTAATATACTTCGTATTTCTAGTTTCATGCTAATCCCAATTGGATGGTATGGAACAGCCGAAAGTTTCCATAGGATGGGAAAGAAGAACTTGACCCATTGACACCTGACAGCCCAACTCCTTTTAACATTTCGTGTGATGTTCTTCATTAGGTTAGAAAACACAAAATAGGAGAAGAGTCATGGTTTTGCACCACAAGACAAGCATTAAAAACAAATAATTGTGAGATGATTCTGAAAACCGTGGCATTATATTGTTTTCAGGTATTTCTTTTGGTTCATTCGAGTTTTTTTTAAAGCTGCACTCAAGTGAGTGCTTTTGTTTCGCACAGCCATTTAGCTGTATTTGAAGAATAGGTGCGGAAAAATTGGGCAGCCAATCAGTGGCGTAGCAACCCACTGACTACTCTGGCTATAGACAGGGGCGGCACGTTCCTGGGGGCGGCAAAATCTAGTCGCCTATTGTAAGCAGAGATAATTGAAAAGAGGTGAGGAAATTATTCAGACTGATTAAAATTTATGCTTTCTTAATTTCATCAACTAAGTCCCACGTGCCATGAGAATCTTCTTTGGCAAATGAGGGCGACACAGGCACACAGCCGATATTTTTAGCGCCATGGTTCCAGCCATTTTATGCTCACCACCGCTTTGTGGCTACCTACCTCTCAATATTATTGCGTAACAATGGCCTCTATTTCAGGAATCCACTCGAAACGCGTCTACTCTAGCAAGCTGCAGCATCGTTCGTTGGTCAACGTCCAACCACTGCAGTTGCAGCTGGGCTTTTAAAGCAGTAAAGCAATTAGTTGCCGCAGTTAATCAGAAAGCTCTACAGCAGTTATTGTTCTGTGCTTTATTGATCTACAGTAGTATGCTATTGTTCTGTGCTTTACTGATAGAAAAGGGAAGTTGCTCACTTGCTTAATACTTTCGTTCATCCGGTGGAGAATGTTAATAGGTAACTGAAAAACTGTTTATCTTAGGGCAAGACTGACCAACCCGCGGCCCCCGAGGTTGTTTTAAGTGGCCCGCGATGTCATAAGTTCGTAAGCAGACTTTAAATTTTTAATATTTTTTTATAGGCTCAAGTCTATTTGCCATGAAAACACACCAAAATTGTACCTGTTGTTTCTGTTATGGGCCTACCACCCAAAAACTTGTATAACAAACGCTTCGAAAATATGTCAATTTTTTAGATTTGGTTTACATCCATACAAGCTGGCAACACTGCGTGCAACTATCGGAGTCGTTATCACCTCGTGTTATCGCATAAAACTTATCAAAATCAAGGGTTTTGTTACGTCACAATAGCTTTTTGTTGCGTCACAAAAGACGTTTGTTGCCCGCAATAAATTTCCTCATGTGAAAGTGGTCCGCAACACTAAAAAGGTTGGGCAGGCCTGTCTTAGGGGGTTAATGGACGCAGGTTTTGCTGAGAAAATGTAAGCGCTGTGTTGCAATGCTGGGCACCCAGTAATGGAACATTGTGTACCAATTGTTTTTAGTCTTATGCCGTCCAAATGAGCTGAATTTCACCCAACTAATCGCAGTAACGTTTACCACAGACAGGCCTGTCGGCAGGATTTCGCAGCAGGGGGGGGGCAAAAATCACAAGAGGGGCACATTTTTTTTAACACAAAATTGAATGTATGCAGCAACCGCCACGAAAAAGTTGCTTGCGATATGTAAACTTCATTCACATTTACCTCGACCCAGAAAATAATGGAGGTGCGAACGCCGAACCGTCCGAACACCGTCATTTGCTCTTTTGCAACTTGCGCTTTTGACTCATTTCTTGAATCAACATAGCTCTGTTATACTTAAATCCTTTCAGTTACCCAGGGCCGGATTTAGCTGATAAGAGACGCCATTGGCTAATCTGCTTGTGAGGCCCCATCTCCCACTGTTACGACTCTGTGAGAGAAAAATGGAAAACCGCTTAGCCGAAAATGACGATATTGTCATGATTATCATAAGCGAGGAAATTGCAGACAAGCATAGCATCACGAGAATAAAACGGGTCAAAGCAAGCGGAGCTTTTTTCTGAAAGAAGAAAAAAGGCAGAGAAGAAGAGCAACAAAAGTGTAAGGGAGTCATCCTGAAATTTGTTAGCTCTTCAAATTCTTTTTTTTCGTCAGCAGTATCAACGAATGAAAATGTTGTTGATAGTGGCGAGCTTCAGGTAAATATGGAACAAGCACCACCAACATTAGGAACAATTGAAGAAGCAGCAAGTATCGAAACCGATACGATTGAACATTGTGCAGGCGGTGAAGCAGAAGAAAATGACGTAAACAAAAGCGATAGTCAACAATTTGCCAAATGATGCGGTTGCTTGGCCTGTTGCAATAGATTATAGCATGAGTGCTGAATTAGTCAAAGCAGGGCCATAGAAGTATCAAAACAAAGGTCCTTTTGGTAGCATCACCAGTTGGTGATAGCACGAAGAAATTGCGAAGAAGTCTTCTAAAGAATGGTTTTACAAAACACTTCAGAATGGGGATAGAATTTTGAAATCTTGGTTATTATGCTCAAAGTTGGAGTGTGGGCTGTAATATTTTTGTTGTAAGTTGTTTCGATTGGGTAATGATCATTCTTTGGTTGTTGCAAGAAGCTTCGATAACTTTTTTGAATTTGCTTGGCGCAGGACTGGCGTAGCCTACTGCATTTCTTGTCTATTGACATAAGCGCGAAAAGAATTTCTTTTTCGCAAAACGATTAGGACTACAGCTGTTGTGGTCAAGTATACCGGCCAATTATTTCAATGTAGATTAATTACTGCTGGTGATTTTCTTCAAGTCACAGCGGTTAGTTGCATGTCCCCTTCGTTAATTTCTTTTTTGTTTTCGTTTCGGTTTCCTGTCCTTCATTTTGAAAATTTTTGTTTTGTTGTTAATTGTCTTGAGAGTCGAGTAATGGTGACTTCGGTCAAACCAACTCCCACCCAGTACAAATCTTGTGTTTGCTCCAAAATACTAATTGTCGAGTAAATGCGACAAAATCGTTGTTTTTTACGTTCATGTTTCTTAATTTGTTGTTGCCCAGTAATCTTTTCTTTAGTTTGGAAACAGTCCAGCTTAAGGTTTTCTATTTATAATAGTTGTTACTTGTTCGAACACTCTGATGATATCATCATGTTGCAGCTATTAACAGCTGCAGCTTTGCGTTGGGTCCCGCGGCATGGTGTTCGGGGAGGTTAAGCAGTCGACAATTTACGCTAAATTTGGCGAATGTTCTTGCAAAGAGGTCTTCATAAAATAAAAGATCATACCATGGTTGACTGAGCACGATGACGTCATAAATATTACATCACTGCCCGCACCAGGGGGCGGGGTATCTGTTAGGGCCAGGGGCGGCAGATTGTGCTCCTACGTCACTGCAGCCAATATGTTTGAGTGAATAGAACCTTCCATTTGTTAAATGCAACGTTTTCATCAACATGATAGAAAAACATTGTACTGTGATACATGATCACCATTCGCATAGGAAAAAGGTTCCAGTGATGCTACACTAAATCGCTTTATCTGCATTGGCATAGAATGATTGGCAGTGCCGTATCAACCCCACCCTAAAGATGATTTATGAAAAACGTTTTCGACGTTATGCTACATCTTCAAGCCGAATGACCTTCAAAACAAAATACCTTAATTGCAGACAAAATTTTTGCAGAATCAGGCTTGTAGCCAGGTTTTAAGGTTTCGCAGGCAAATACATTTTTAGGAGGGGAATATTTTTATTTTTATCAAATGTTTTACAACAAATTTTTCTGAGTACAACAAAATTTGGGAGGACACAAAAAAGATTTGGGGGTAACTGCCCCGAATGCCCCACCGTGTCTGCGGGCCTGGGCATAACCGACGCCAGAAAGTCTTCCACCGGGGGCCTTCATGTTTGTGCAGGTTAGCTAGACATTCTGAAAATGTATTTTTAATTCACAACATGAACAGCATTTGCAGATTGTGCAAATTAATTATAAATATTTTCCCGCAAATACCAATAATAGACTCGTAGTTTCCAGCTAAAAAGTTTTGAACGAGCTTAACGAAAGGATTTGGTTGTAAATCATTGTCATTTAATTGACGGCGATTATTTAGAGATGACGTAATGAAATGCAAATGTAAAAAAATTTATAGAAAAGCAGAATCAATCCTATCGTTCAGTCATCATAACATTATTACTGAAGGAGAAAATATGAGCCCGGTCAAAGCATGTGCACCGCGATGAACGTTTTCTTTCATTAACGCAAATTGATAACTTTACCATGAGCTTTAGTGAAATATGATTACAAAGCGTGCGCATTGGGCTTTTTACTGGCCGAAATACGCATGCATAAACCTTGCTGATGTCTGGACTGTTAATCTCCTGGTGCATGGCACATGTTTTGATTAATAATATTTTGTATCTCAAATCGCCTACAAATGTTTACAAATAAGACTAAGGCCTACGTGGACGCAACGGTTAACATCCATAATCCACTAACTGCACTGCTCTGTTTTGGGATAACCCCAAAATAGAGTCTTCTAACTACACAATTAACTCCATGTGGCTGTCTGAACAGCAGGCTGCGCAAATGTGTAACTTGGTCGTAAGCACCAAAGGTATCTTGCTGCTGTGCAGTACAAAATAAGAGAAGACTATCTGGGCTAGACATAGTACATTTTTTTACAACATTCACTTCACAAAATACGTTGATAAAGTGGAAGTCTGACTTCTGGACGTACACAATTAGGCAGGTAGGTAGGACCGGATAAATGAACGTGAGGCCCATCAGGGCAAAGCAGGCCCGTAGCCCGCTTGGGACACCAGGTGTGGCGAATAATTTTCTAAAAGAGGCCCAAATTTTTGAACTCTGTCCAATATTTTTAAACTATGTCCAACACATTTTTCCAAGGGGGTGAAAAAATTTTAGGGGGTTTCGCACTCCCCGTGGTTACGGTCCTGGGGTAAAGTCGTGACCGCGAACCCCCGACACGCTAAGCGAAACAGCGCACTTCGCTTCCTTTGCCTGCAGAGGTAGGGTGCGAAACTTGCTAGCGGGTTGTTGTACTATTGGTCGTTACTGCGTAAACATAACACGGTAGAAAAACTACAAATGTTTACTTCAAGTTACGGTAGTACGCATTTTGCCGCATGTGAACAGGGCTCCCACTGAGGGTTTTTTCCACCCCGATCTGCTTTTTAGTCGACCTGTGTGTCTAGGTTATTATGAAAAATCGCGTGAAATCTGTGTTTTTTGAAGTGATAAACTCATCAGCAGCTCAATGTGTTCAACAATATAAAGACAACTTTACATTACAGTTTTTACATGCGCATATCGGATGAAGCAGAACTTGTTCAATCGGTTTCATATTCTCATATAAGATCATTGTCGGGGACAGGGCTATGTACAGTGGTGTGTTTAAGGGAAGGTAATCGAGGCGTTTGCCTCGGGCTCCCCTTTGCAACTGTAATGTGTAAAGTTCCTTGCTTTCACAGGGGACCAACAGCAACTGTAATGCATAAGCACTTTTCTTTCAAAGGGCCCCCTAACTTCATTGATTTCTAGTGCTTCGTGTTTCAATTTGGGGGACCGAAGCATTCTCTGGTGGGCTAAGTGGTGACGGGACTGAATTTTGGGCTCCCTGTGACAGCGTGAGCTCCCCCCAATTGGGGGGTATGAAGTGCGGCTGATACGGCTCTGATGATTGGGAAACTATAGGCACCAACCAAACAAGACAAACAAGCCTAACTGCTCATGATTGGATGGAGAGTATTACCTCTTCTTATTTCACTCCGTGGTGATGTTCCCTCAGAAACAGTATGACACCTTAGAAATGGTTTAGCTTTCCATCACTCATTTACCACGTTCATTCAACTTCACTTTTTTACAGAAAAGATTCCCGATTTCAATAATGTAACTTCAAAGAAATCTTCGCTGTCAACAGCTACGGATAAAACATCGTTGAGAGCCGTTCTGTACGGAGCTTGTGGTTTGCTGGCTCTGGCTGTGATTGCATTGATCACTTTACGGGTAAAGTCTGCTTGTATAGTTTGTTTGCTCAAACTTGATATGCTTAGCTTGCTATTTTCTGACGCATTTTTTCTCATGTTACTTTCTCACGCTGTTCGAATTCGTTAAATTTTTGTTTCCTTTATTTGAAAAAAGGGTAAGCAATAGCAGTATCCGCTTATTTGATCGAGACGTCTTTGTTTTATACAAAAGAACATGATAATATTATAGTACATTTTGGGTCAGTTCGACGACAGCTTTTCCATTGAATACTGATCATCGGATAAAAAAACTTTTTTATGGTTACAAAGATTACACCATTGATATAGGTGACCAGGCATGACAATCGCATTTGCGGTGTTTAGTATGAGCTTCAGATCCTTCCAGTCAAGTGTCAGTTCCTTTTTCATAAGCTTTATACTGTTTTCATATTCGCTTTGGAAATTGTGAGACTTACAGTTATGCTTCTTTATTAATCCATCTCGGTTAAAGTTCCTACGATTATGCTTACAAGCCCATCAAAAGAAAATTCAAACCAAGGAAAAAATGCGCAACTCATCCGAAAATATTACGGCACAAGTCTGCAGGCCCTACCAGGGGCTGTCCAGCACTGTTACGGAACCTTAGATCCAGAAAATGACCGGTGGCACCTGAATGTATGGTTGGGTGATGCATGTAGAGGAAGAAAACCATTGATTTACGATAAGGTTGTCATCTACAGCGTGGTTAGCGTTACACACATGTAAACTAAACGATTTATAATGGTCCCTAAACTTTTCAGTCGTTCACAAGCACAATTTTCCAAAAAAATTCTGTAAATGGATACATTTTTGCAGCACTTTCAAAGGGGACTTAAACAACTATTGTGCCGCCCTGCGAAATTTCTCGCGGAGGACCTTCTTCTTCTTTATTTTGAGCGAGTTCTTCTTTTATCCAGTGCTTGGCCGCGCTAGATTTCGGGGCAGGTGTTGAGGAGCCATTCCGTTATCTCATCGTCCAGAACCGTCAGGCCGTGCAGTCCATGGGGAGGTCGATGGATTGGACATTGGAGGACGACATGGTCGACGGTGTGTTCTTCTGCGCCACACTCACAGGCCGCAGAGGAGGCCATACCCCATTTGTACAAACAGGAACGGAAACGTCCGACACCGGTGCGGAGGCTGTTAAGCCGGGCCTAGGCTCTTCTTGGGAGGGTCATTCCGAGGGGGTGTATACCGGTATCTGGAATTAAAATGCGGAGTCTTGTGGGGTTGTCCGCCCACTCTGCATTCCATTGATGATAGGCCCACTGCGCCGCACGTATGTTGTTGTTGTCAGAAAAACTGATGAGTTGCTGTGCGGCAGGGACAAATGGGTGTCTCGATTTGCGGCGCCGTGCATCTGCAGTCTGCACTCGATGGACGGGTGAGCGCTGAGAGGAGCAGATGTCCAGGCTTCATGGCACGGCGTCTTAGAGATAGTGTGGCTCCATAGCGACGAAGCTCAGCAGGCTGGATGCCTGCGGGGGTTGGAAGGTTGTGTAAGACTTAGACATCCAGTCACAATTCGCAAGGCGTTGTTGATGACGGGGCAATGAGGCGGGTATGAGCACTGCAGCACCACACAGGAGCGCAGTACTCTGCATTTGAATGGACCAGGACTAGGGTGGCTATTCGCAACGTTGTTGCTCCAGCACCCCAACCGGAGCCAGCAAGCCGCCTCAGGAGTGCGACGCGTGATGTTAGCTTCTTGCAAAGTGACTCAAGGTGTCGGCGGTACGTGAGCGACCTGTCCAACGTTACTCCGAGGTATTTGGACTCGGAGCAGAAGGGCAGGGTTTCGTTGTTGAAGTTGACTTTCAGCTCACGCTTAGCTTCCTTGTTGTTGGGATGGAAGACTGCCGACACCGTTTTCGTGGTGCTGAGCTTTAGCTTCCAAGTCTGGAGGTATTCACCTAGCGTTG
>Ga0210059_1009950_pt1 | contig 14756 bp, 6 predicted proteins | sample Ectturendosymbi2_FD_188042 | JGI IMG/M metagenome (GOLD analysis project Ga0210059, IMG submission 188042) | Ecteinascidia turbinata endosymbiont from Florida, USA - Sample 2 (SPAdes) (version 2) | ecosystem: Host-associated > Tunicates > Ascidians > Unclassified | place: Key West, Florida...
CTCATAGAGTACCGATATCAAGAGAGGTGAATTCTTATAGAAATGTTTTCTTTGTTTGTGCCTCTGTGACACGCCTTTAACGAAGCCAAGTGGACTTTGAAGCAACCATAGCTGAATCGACTCGAGTGTGACTTCGTAGGAATTTTACATTGGATTTTGCGTTACCTATTACATAGAAAACGCATGCAAATATATTTGTTATGATATATCCGCCCCGCGTTCATAAACACTAACGGCACAGTCGAGGGGGTGTTGGAAAATATATCACAAGATCTTACAGACTTGAAATAAATTAAAGTGGATATTTTTTGCTTGTAATACACCAAACTTAATGAACCCGAGCCTGTTGCTAGAAAAGGTCCAAAAACAAAGAATATTTCTTCTGCAGAAACGTTTGTGTTCTACAGCGGCAGACGCGAAGCATAAGAATTCACTTCTGAAGCAACTTTGCATTCACCCAACGCGTTTGAATCTGCTAGCTCTTCCCAGTTAATATTCATCTGAATGGAAGAAATTCTCCTTGCGAGCATCTAAACAACAATAGCTTCTGGTGAAGCTTTACCAGTGTTGTTTCATCCGGAACAGCCTTTCGGGATTGTGACTGGCGAAAGCTTTTGAAGAAAGAAACTAGTTGGGTTTTCTTTAGCATCCTGAACACAAAATTGTGATCAAAATGCAGAGGCAAGAAGCAACGGCAGCAGCTATTATTGTGTCCGTGCCCTACAGAGCAAATACAGGATTCACTTTTGTAGAACCAGACACGTTCATAAAAAACACCACAAATATTACTGAAACACAAGAGTGAAAACAAAAAAATTTCAAACAAGAATTAAGGTGTTTAAGAAAGGCACAATGAACAAAAAAAAATAAATAAACATATACCAAACCCACGTAGAATCATGGTATATTTAACCACGGCAATCTATCTCGGTGAAAATCATCGCAGCCCATATGCGAGCCATTCCACAACAAAGCTATTTCGGCAAAAAATAACATAACAGCTCACCGCTCATCCACGTTTCTTCACAGTAAATCTTTGACTAAGGGAAAAAGATGCTGGAATAGCCACTATTTCCATGTGCGTAATATTTCCGAAATATTTTCACCTCTGAAAAGTCTGCGCAATTTATATTAGGAAACACTTATTATCCACTAAATCCACTTATCCAGGCATGCCAATAACAGCATCCGCACATCCCCAAAATCAACTTGCTCAGGTAACCTTCCGACAAAAACACTGTTGTTGTCCTCGCCAAAAAAGGGCTGTTTTTGTTTATTCGCTTATACTGGGCTAACTGACAGGTTTAGACGCGCGTGCGGGATTTTGTACAATTTAGCAAGTCTTCAAGCTCATCTGATCAGAAAAAACAACGTGTTGATTTTGGACATTTTTTTTATATGATATAGAACAAAAGCACATTCTCAAACACAAATGTGGCAGCGCTCTTAACAAATGAACGAAGAAGTAAAGAAAAATCAAAAAATTCCGCCAGTAGATCTCAATGGTTGTCGGTTGAAGGCTTAAATCGAACCTCACTTCAAGCTTGTGGTTCTATCTGCAATAAAAGTAAATTAGGTTGAGGCAATGAATTCTTTCTATTTCATTGCAATTTTCAGCCACGTAAAGTAACCATGTCCAAAATGGGCAAATGCTTTACGATAATTGTTGGGCAATCAGTTTGATCGCGGCATAGCTATTAACTTTCATATCTCAACGATTCAGGCTCTAGCTTTGCAGCCGGCTGTATGAGGAATCTCCTGCCTGGTTCTGCTCCCATCTCCTTACAATGATTCAGCTTGTACTTATCGTTCAGCAATATTTGTAAAGCCACAACAGTGACCCACACCAAGCGAATAGATCGCAATTTATTGCGTAAGGAAACTAGTTTCGTGTGTTACACATCTTCAGTCCTGCGCAAAAGTCGACATATGAAACAAAAAGAAAAAATTACGCACTGTTGCTCAGATTAAAACTCAAGATTACAAAAATTAAAGATTACAAAATTTTTTCACAATTGTAACTCCTCCACTAAACACAGCCACAACACTGTTCAACGAACCCAGATCGCAACGGCCGTTAGGCACTTCTGATTGACAAAACATACTCTCCGCGTTTAGCGTGGTTTCTGTCTCAGTTTGCAACAGACCGTAACGTGCAGCGGAAAAAGTCTAGCAAGGCAACTCTAGTTAGTTCGGGCGGTACAGTGAAAAAGTTTACACTGCAGTTGCGGTACAATAAACTGTTCAGTTTTTTCATGATAAAAATTTCAAGCAACAATTCGTAAGTCATTCCTTGTCTCTCAAAGTTTTTTAATTGATGTCCACTTCACTTTAGTGGGAAGCACCAGCGGCTGGGATTCGCCACTTCTTATCGAAAGCAACGATTCAGGCTCTAGCTTTGCAGCCGGCTGTATGAGGAATCTCCAGCCTGGTTCTGCTCCCATCTCCTTGCAATGATTCAGCTTGTACTTACCGTTCAGCAATATTTGTAAAGCCACAACAGTGACCCACACCAAGCGAATTGATCGCAATTTATTGCGTAAGGAAACTAGTTTCGTGTGTTACACATCTTCGCGGCACTCGACAAAGTACATGGACCAGTCCCGTCGCCACGGGGGCTTTGGTGGACTTAGCCTCCCCAAACAAACTCCAAGCCCCCCAAATAGAAACATGAAACACTAAAAATCAGTGGAGTTTGTCAGTTTTTGGGATGTCAATCCCCCTGCACAAACGAAAAGCCCTGTATTGAACACTTTCTTGCGACGGTTCTGACTTGGACACATAGCGCGTGCAAAAAATCATCTTCTACGTAATGTTAATGCTCAAGTGTGCTTTACAATAGAACGAAAATTGCATGCAAATGCTTACCTGTCAGCAATCGTTGCAGAAAACTTAAGTGATCAATGCAAACAGGTGCTTCGCATCGTTGGTGCGTTAACCTCGATTTGTTCCGTTTTGATGGTGGACGGGATCCGCAGCGTTGTCTGGGCTCAAGGTTCATGTCCTCAATAAAATGCTTTGACCTTTCATCACAAGGGCACACACAAGGTGCAGGCTCTTTCTGGTTAACCAAAAGCAATTTCTTTCCTTTGACGTTGGAGGCGTCACACATTCTCCTGCCTGTTTCTCAATGAAAGCCGTGGGTTGAGCAGGAGGCATTCGCCCCGAACTTATCTACGTCCTCAGTGCTTGCACTCGTGTGATCTACCCTGACTCCCGTCAAGGTTGCTGGAGTGGCTTACTAGTGCACCTGCATGCACAAACTCCTTTTGCCACATTGGTCGATGTTAGCTGAAGAAAGAACTTTATGTTGGAATTTTGTTACACCACAGGTAACCATGGATCAGTTTGGGCAAAATTTCGTTCCCCATCGAAAACTACAAAACGTATACAGATTTTGATAGGACTGCCAGAGAGAGCGCTTAAATTCAGCTACTGAAAGAACCAGCTTTCCACGTGAACACTACTTTTAAAATTAAGTTGAAGGGCTTGCCCAAACTGACCCATGGTTACCTGAGCCGGGTTTACCCATAGTCAATAAACAAACAACAAAATAAATACACAAAAAATAAATAAAAACCAGATGGAGGTCCAACAAACGTCAATAAACCAAGAATCAATCCAGACCTATTGCCAAAGCCCACATATAGACTGACAAAATATTAACGAAGTGGTCAGTAATCATTACTTACACCAAAAAGGTCATCCAACAAAAACTAAAAGGTCTTTGTTTTCTGCTAGTTTCTTCTATGCAAACATCTGTTTTAGTTGAAAACTAAGCTAAGTATAATTTTGTAGCAGATAATCCTAGCAAAGTTTTTGAAATGATTTTGTTTTAATAGTTAGTGATATGGAGTTCCAATGTTTTGGTCCTGGCTACACAATATTATTTTTATACTGTTTTCAGTGTATCACCAGAATTGAGTTATTGTTTTGCTGACTTCCTAGTGTTGTGACTATGCCTTTCGCGCATAAATAGGCATTTTTCAATATACAAAAAAGCGTCTCGTTGTCATTAACAGTTTGCTTCAAATATAGTAGAAACAGTTAATGGCTATGATGCTTATTTCCTTGCACAAATCATCAACATTGCAGAAAACATTTTTCAACAACCCAAAAACGTGCAAACATGTTGTACTCATTGGTTATGTTAACATGGCCGTTTCAACGAGTATGAAATCCTCGTTATAAATGAACGACATTGGCTCGACCATATTGAACCTACATTTTTCAATCGAGATTGCCAAATCTTCGATTGCTGGTCAAAGAAATTTCTTTTTAGTAACAACTAAAAATCGAGTTTTGGTTATTTCGACAGTAATATACTCGTAAAACTAAGCCTTTTTCAGACTACAAGATTATGAAGAAAATTTTCTAGTTTAGCTGAAATTTCATAATTTGTTGTGATCCAAATCTGTGGAAATCCAGGCATTTAATTTCGAAATTCGCAAAACGATCCATTTTAAGAATATTTAAAATTTTCTCATGTTTTTAAGAATTCAGGACTGGAAAGTTGTTTACTGTCACAATATTTCAAACATTCCGCGATTTCGGGCACAAAGGCCCTGCTTCAATAATGTTTAACAGCGTGGCATGTTCCACTGCAAAGAGAAAAGCATCATACTCAGCCAACCGTGACAAGACCTTTTGTGAAAGCCTAGGAAGGGGATATGAGGGCCACCCAAGGATATATTCCTGAGACTACGGCATGACTGACATAACAGAAAAGCCAAAATTTACTTGTGCAAGTTGTTCCAAAAAGAATTATGATGTCACAGAAGCGTAGATTGCAAATATATTCGTGTTTTTAGATTTTTATGTTACGGCTCATTGTAATTTGGGTTTTGCGGTATGCGGCTCATACATACAGCCGGTTTGGCCACCCCTGGTATATACTATTTTCTGCAATTTTCGCAACGTTTTTAAAAGTATTCCACAATTAATCGACAAAGCTCGGTACGAAGTGACGGGAAACAAAGTTGCCCATCTACCATACATGCTTTTACAGATAAAGCAGTGGACCCTGGAACTCACGGAGCAATATCCGAATTTACTTCAAAGGGCCCATTTGACAAATTCAACGGAAGGAAGAGAAGTCCCATATTTGGTGATGGGTTCGTCAATAGACAATCCACTTTTCGTGATCGACTGTGGGATTCACGCTCGGGAGTGGATTGCTCCAGCGTTTTGCCAATACTTTGTTCACAGGGTAGGCTCCATCCTCTAAATTTATAAATATTTTGTTCTTCTGTATTAAGCGTGAGGAAAAATCAGCTGAGCAAAGTTGTGCTCAGAAGATTTTAACGTTGCCGGGATTTCTGAAGGACGTTGCGCATTAGTTGGTCTGTCGCTGGTTTGGGCGTTTTGATATTTCTACACCAGGTGTTCCCAACGTTTCTCTGACCATGTACCCCTTCAGCAATTCGACAGATGAGGATGTACCTTTAAAATTTATTATGACAAAATCTTTCATCACGACTAATCATAGAAATATTCACTGGAATATGTATAAATATTTGAAAATAAGTAATACATGAATATATCTTTGCTTTCAATTGCCAGCCTTAAATGTACCCCTTCAGATAGGCAAATGTACCCAAGGATGGAAACCTCTGATCTACACCATCTCCACTATTCCCATCGGAACCTTTCATCACTTATCTTGACAAAAATTGCTCGATACGGTGCGAATGTTGGGTGACCTATCAAATAAGTCTTCACCAAAGACTTTTTGTTGAGGTTGAAAGTTCGCCTTCCCCCCAAAAAAAACGTTCCAGTCCAGGCTTCCCCATTTTGAGAAATTATCCCAAACAACTGGTTTTGATTATATCTCTAGTCTAGATGTACCGTGCACATCACCAAAAAGACAACAGCAAGGTATAGTTCTTTGCAATATTTGGATGTCGCAGTGATAACTTGACCAACGACTGTATGAAGGTTGTCTTCATTTTGTACCTAGTACAAAATCCCAATTGGTTATTTTGCTATAATATTTGTCATTTCCACAACCATTAGGTATAAGGTAATGGTAATATGACCTGATTCAACCCGTTACACCTTTGATATTCTAAACGGCACTGGCTGACAGTAAAAAAACGATTTAATTTACATAAAGGATTTGAGCATTGGAGCGGCGCTCACTTGAGTCAGATAAACTCTTTTTGCGGAAACCTTCGCAATAAGCTCATCACCTACACTATCATGACTTTCTAACATGTAATCTGCAATGAAAGCAGAGTGTATAACTCACCAAATATGCCTTAATAACACGCATGACCCTGCCTTACTGGATGTGGAAGAGTAAATGACATACATTGCGATGCTGGTTCTGTGTTTGTTTTGGTTGTAAACTCGAGTTGCTTTGATTACAAAAGTCTTATTTTTCTTTTATCTGTGTTTTGCAGATGGTGTCGCAATATGAAGTTGATTCACATATAAAGGATATGATGGACAGTCTCACATGGGTCGTAACACCTCTGCTGAATGTTGATGGATACGAATATAGCTGGACTGACGTACGTAAAAAATTATGGCTTTGAACATAAGATTGGCCAGTATCTTTCAAGCAATGCACCCAACATGTTGTTCAATATTTCTTTGTTTAGTCGATATGCTCTATCGGATTGCTTGAGTTGAGCACACCTAAAAATCTTATCTCAAGAGATCACTACTGAGCTAACTGGAGAATGCTCGAAAATCAATCTTTTAACACTGCATTTCAACCAATTCTTTTTCCAAATTTTAATCAATCTCAAAAGATTTGTAAGGGATGGTTGATAGGTGATATTATAAAAATGTAGAATCGCCTGAAAGTTTACTCTCGCAATTAATCAAGTTCACATTAAGCAATATTTAACTGCCGACTTGTAATGCTACGATTTCGCAATACCTTATAGGCAAATGAAGTTGTGTTAACAGTAAAAATCAACCCCAAACAATATAACTATCTGTTAAAGCGATTTGAAAGCATAAAACGCCAAGAAAAACAACCTGTTACAGAGACTATTTTATTCATATTTCGTCTTTATGCTAGAAAGACCTTAAAATTTCTTTACCTTGTTGACTTGCAGCCACTGTTTATCTTTCAAATGCACATTAAAAATCTGTATTAATTTACACACTTGCTGCAAAGAGCAAGTAATCAATGATAGGCATTGAGGTATATAAGGACCACTAAAAAGGCTCTTTGGGCCTTGTGCTTTTAAAGCATAAATATAAAAACGGGTTACTGTTTTGTTCAAAGCATCGATTATTTAAAAAATTTAGCGCTATTTACTTTCTACAGACATTTTAAGAGTTTTGGACGTTCTTCGACAGCTGATTATGAAACGGCTACTTCAGTGCTTTAGCATTATTCAGATCTCATCAACGTGTTTCTTCAGTAATGATCAGTCCTATGCTACTTAAAATATCCAACCGCAAGTAAAATATGTAAAATAACAAGAATTACTACAATGTCGACGTTAAAGTCCAATTTTTGCAGATAGCATAAAATATGTGACCAATTTTTCAGAATGCAGCGAATTACAGTATAACTCACAACAGTTGATATACAGCACATTATCTTCAGTTGACTGCTTTTTGTCAATTTTAAATCCGGCACGACGCCCTTTGTTAATTTTACCTGAATTAAAGCCATTACGTTTGGTTTTTCGGCCTATGCAGGAGATCAACTCCAGCAGAAACACATGTTCTTTCAATTTATGATCCCAAATTAGGAAAGTGCCGTGGGAAACTGAAGTTTGGCTGTTGTGAATCAAAAAGACAATGAAGATTTTGAAGTAAATTTTGAAAAGGAAAACGTAAAAAGCGTCAGCGATAACACTGGCTGCTTCCAGTAGCACTACATCGCTTTGTCAAGAAAAACAAAGACAAGAATCTACCTTCAAACTTTGTAGGATCGCATGTGGAGAAAAACCAGATCCAACTATGGGACGGTTTGCACCGGAGTAGACGCTAACCGCAACTTCGATGCGAGGTTTGGCACAGTAGGGGCTTCATCTGATCCTTGCAGTAATACATACCATGGACCCAGCGCTGAATCCGAACCAATCATAAAGGCAACAGCAGACAAACTCAGGAAAAACCAGGGCATAATAAAGGTAAAAGCTTGTGGTTACGTTTTAAATTTTTAAACGGCATTAACGCTTGCAAAATTTTAATTACTTACCGGCGAAGTGTTTTTGCAACTGAAATGTGGCACGTTGGCAAAATCAAATTGTGCTTCATTCTATGGTCATGCCCCAGAATTGTGCAAATTATGGATCAAGCTCCAAAGTTGTGACGCATATTTAGTTGTAAAAATTATCGAGGTGTGGTCAAACCTTCCTGCTCTGTCTGCGACCACTCTATGACATTTCTTTGAATAAAATTGCTGAATGACATTGTGGCACTCTTACGACACTGTCAGTGGAGCTGAGGGCACCTGACTAGAAAACCGTATGGTTATTTCAGATGTCCTGGGGACAAAATAAATGCTGTTCTAGTGTGGTTTGTTTTCTATGTGGCATGATTTGATGTTTTTTATGGTTGTTCCCGAATAAACTGATACTGGAACTAGTGCAAAGTGGCATCACCATAGAGATAACAGCAGGCTTTATCTTATTTGTTTGAACAACCTCAAAATATCGCCTGTCTGTACGAAACAAACAAGGTTTGCTAGCTGGATCAGTATCAATAAACCCACATGCTTACGGGATACAATTTCCACAAGCGTACGAACTGTGACCCGAAGAAAGTAGACAAACTTCCGCACAACCTTCCTAAAATATAAATTTTACTATAACCAAACCGACAGTGATAGCAGAGAGTCAATGAATGCCTTATAGAAAAACGTTGATCTACAAAAAATTCTCAGAATACATACTCGTGTATTCGGAAATTGCCGTTTTCTAGGACAGTGTGGTCCAACTATAGGCCCGCAGGCTACATGTGGCCCGCGGATAGAATTTTAAAAGCCCGCGAGATTTCTCAGTAGGCCTATTAATTGTTTCTTGTGTGTATGTTGTAGTAGATAATTTTAGTTAGAATAAGCATAACATCTTTTTAATAAACATGTACAACATTAACGGCGTTAGAACAGACTGTAAAGAGATTATGGAAATTATTCTGCAAAGATAGGCTTCCCAAACCGAAAGATTTCGCAGAAAAAATGGACTCGATGCAGTGGCGTAGCGGGGCTGAGTGCCGCCCGGCAGTGGCGTATCTAGGCTATGGCAGGCATGGCTCGTGCCATGGGCGCCACTTTGATGGGGGCGCAAAAGGTGCTTGGCAAAAATCAAAATTTAAGACTTGCAGTTTTTTCAACCTCTGTTGTGCGCCCCATACAACGATTAACTGCACAGCTGCATCAATACAGCGCCATTATAATGCAATAATTAGGGTGTGTTGCGTTAGCACCAAGCATTGTGAGAAAACTGGTATTGTGACACAACATAACGGTCAGACATTGCGACAGAACAAGAACGCTCCCTTGCAATACCTCGTCCTCGACTCCTCCTATAAGCAAGGCTTTGCTAGTCAGTTCGTGGTGATGCGTTTCAGGCAAGAGGATGTTGGTCAGAATGTGGTTGTGACGAGTTTAAGTCAGTGCCTTTAAGAATCTGACTGCCACGCAAATAGCTCTTAAGCTCACACAGATTTACAACGTACTTTAAACTGCTGCGGAGCACTCCGACTACGAAATTTCTTCGATGGCCACTAGTGTCCGATAAATAGACTAAACCCTGGGTTGTTAAACTGGGGGCGTGAAAGGTTCGCAAGGGGGACGGGGATATGACAACGACATATTGTTGAAAAGTACGATAAAAGGAAATGAATTGTTCTGTTTTTTTTGTGTTTGTTTATGTATCGTTTTAATTTGGATGTGTTTATAATCTTTATAACAAAGATAAATGACTATAAAAGTATGTTATGGTCATTATGGACAATATATAATTATGTTCTGAAACGTTGAGCAAAAATGTACACATATTCTATTCCAAAATATTCACCTGCTTCATAGTTTTTCGAAAAAATTGTGCCTATATCTAATACATAAATTATTAAAAAGGGCGCACATTTGGGTTTTGCCATGGACGCCAATTTTGATAGACACGCCACTGCTGCCCGGGGCCGACAGAAAAGCGCCACCCTTTCCACACCTCCAATTTACTTCCAAGAATTCGAAGAAATATCCTGTGTCGTGCTCATAAAAGATATAATGGGTAATCAAACACTTCAGTGGGTCTTGTATTTTATTGTCGACTTATCTCCTGCTTTCTGCTTGTAGCCACGTTCCTCATCATCGCTCTTCCTGTAGTTTCTGGTTTCTTATTAGGCATACATTGACCCGGCGTATTTTGACACATTTTTTCCCTGTTGGCTGTTACAGCAGGTAACACAGTAGGCAAAAAAAGGTTTTAACGCGATTTAATGACAAAGGAAATCAACTCAACGAACTACCGCGCACTCGCACTCGCGCTCATACCAGTATTCACTGTCAAATAAGCTCACTCGAGCCAATGCGCACTCGCGCCCAAAACAGCAAATGCCTAGAATGTTAACTATCAAATAAGCTCGATGAATCGGTTGAAAACCGATTTCACCACCGCCAAGCTGGCCGCAACAATCAACGTTTGCACCACCAGACACACAACACCACGATTACTGCAACTGATGCCCCGCTAGCAATTCCACAACTTTGAAACATGCAGGAGCCGCAGGCGCGCCGTAATTACGTGACTTGAGACTTGGAATGCTCGCCACTGCGGGCGAGTGACGTAGTCAATGAAGCATCACACAATCATAATCTTGCCGTAACATTGGCTTTTAGTCTCCGGTAAGCCGCACCACTTAGCTTTAATCGTTTACTCCAGGGCTTCTCAGCCTGTGGAGCATGGAGGAACTTTTTACTGTTCACGGTCGGTTATTACTGAAATTGAGTATGCTTTGCAAGTTGAACTCTTTAACGTAAATGTTGGTAGCTCATGAGCTGCAAATGACATAATACGCTCTTTTTTGTCATCATTCGTCAGAGATTATGGCAACGTTGAAATTTCAATGTAACCTACCACGTTGTGCACAATATGTAGTTACTGAAGAAATTTTGAGGCAGACAGGTGGCCCTTGTTGCCATGAAAACGAAATCTGGAAGCAGGCTTAATGTGAAATTCCCTGAAAATATGACATGATCTGTGCATCAACATGTGTTGAGCCTTGAATAATTATACTTTCTAATAGAGCCGCAACTAGGTGATTAAATTTTCTGGGGGAGCAAAATGATTGCAAGTTAATGTTGTATCTCACAACTAAATATGTTTTTGAAAATTTTAAAGGGAGCGATTGCCCGGTCTTCCCCCCTCATTGCGGCTCTGATTTCTAGCAACAAACAGGCACGGCCTTTGCATTGATTGTAACGAACGTTGTGCTATTAAAAGTTGTTTATATTTCTGCTCCGTGCATGTGCAGTAGTTATCGCAATGGAGAAGTTGTACAGTCGGTGAACGGCGGGCCCTGTGTTTGTTAATTAAGCGGGCCACATGCTTAAAAAAATTGAGAATGCCTGGTTTACTCATTCCAGGGGATCAAAAATGTTAAGAGCAGTGATGGCGGCATACCTACTTTACAGAGGTTAACATTTATGTGTGCTAATATTACGTGTAGTAGCCTATCCCCGTCTAACAAAAAGGGTACATGCTGCTAAAAAAAGTGTATATGCTGCATATAGCAGGATATAATAATACATTTATAATATTATATCAATGATGTAAAAATGTTTCATTGCTCATTTATGGTTTCAGTAGTGGCTTACAATATTTCTCTTAAATATATAAAAGGCTTTCGAACTTTAACTCTGTCGGCACTTACGCTGGGCCAGGCGCACAATCGGGGGGGGGGACATTTGGGGCATTTGCCCCATCCCCGAAAAACGTTCAAAGAATAAAGATGAAATTGTATATTCTATTCATTTTTAAAAGTGTTATTTGAATTTTTCTTTTTCCTGCTGGTTAATTACCTCCTTACAGGATTTATCTTAAGACAGGCCATCTGATCGAAAATTCCGTAAATGATTGGTATTTAATCACAGATATGCTAGAATTGTCAAAACTTGGGAGATGTAGTTTAAAATGTTGGCATTTCTTGTCCTTTTGCTCGTATACCACTTTTTTCTAAGACAGGCTTCAATTTGACTCCATGAAACTTTATGACATTAGGGTACTGTTGAACCGTGTAAACTGATGTAACTTTCCAAGTGATAAGAGAAATCTTGACATGTTGGTTGTTATCAAAAAAGTTTGCGACTACGTCAAACCGCTTGTTCTTCTACGACCTTTTGATTATTTTTGTTAGGGGCAAAACGGATCACCATTATTAACGTGGTACATTTCTTACAAAAACGTTGTTGGTTGCATTTCCAGTTTGAAACCTGATATTTTTTAACTAAATTTAGCGTGAGGACTGTTTCACGTTGCAATGTCTTCCTGCGGTTGGTACCAGTACCACGGCTTGGTAAGAGAGGTTTAGTAAAGTGTGATTTCTGATTTCAGATATGTAGTGTGTGTTTACGCTTTGATTTTGTTTCTTGTCAAGCTTCTGAGGAAGAGAGTTTGCATAGACTCTCGAAACGTCAACAATAAATACTGTATTATTATTACACCAGTGGAGTTTGTAGCCAGAAGACTATGCCTGGTGACAGAAACAACATAGCCTACTGTGTTCACATTGTGTTAGCTTTACGTTTGCCTGGGGTTACTGTGAGCCAGTACTTAATAATTTTTCATTTTATGTCCAGTGCTTAACCTTTGCTGGGGTTTCACAGTCAAGCTCTAACGTTGCAAGGGAAATTTGAATTTCAAAAGGGCCTCAAAATTATTAGGTGCTGTTAGGTAGTCCTGGCAAAAGTGGCGAGGCCCTCCCACATCTGGTGGCGAGCCTGGCCCAATCATTCGTAATGAAGTTCAAGTTGCATTGCTGCTTGCATTCCTTTCAAGAGTGTTTCAGTTGGCAGACGAAGTCTCGCGTACAGTATTTACGATTGAAACAATAGCATCAGTAATTATATATATCGTAACATTCATGCCAGTCTCTTGTATCTGACAACTTCACCATTCGCAATATAGTCTGCAGAAATTATCTCACAGCAAATATATTCAAGTGAAGTGTCAAAAATCATTCTAGATAATAGGTTTGATGAATTTGCTAAAACAAGACGAAAAGTTAGGCAGGTTTACTAGTGCCACACTCAGACAATGGGCGATTAGAGTACGAACGTAATCGATTACGATTACGATTACTTGCCACCTGTTCGATTACGATTACGAACAAACAAAATTACAATGTAATCGATTACGATTACCTTGAAAGTAATCACGATTACAATCGCGATTACATTTGTCTTGAAATATCTTTAGAACGAAAACAAGCCCCATTTGCGTGGTTTGATGTAAGCATATTTTCAGACAACGTACGATATTGATGAATGCAAGAAACAAAATAACTAATTTGTAAGGATCAAGCACCGGAAAAAATTTACAACAATTGTTTAATGAGATGTTCTTGCAGTCAACAAACCAGTGGCATAACTAGAGGTTTGAGCTGGAGGAGGAACTTAGCTGAAAGAGGCCAACTGGCCTCTGTAGGTGACAAGTCACCATTCAGAAAAAAAACTTGAAAAATAATGGTGTAAAAATCCGGATGTGGATGGCTATACTAAAACCCCAAATCAACGGAAAATCTTCGAAAAACGCAAAAAGACGACAACCTGCTGAAAACCAAAATAATACTAAAACCGAAATATAAGTTAAGTGGAGGCCTGTTTTTTACATTTAGCTGGCCAGGGGAGTGATATCGCCTCTCATCCCTCTCTTCACTTGCTCAACTGCAACAAACACTTTAAATATTAATTAAACAAAAACGATCAATGTTTAAAATCTTCGTTGCAGTTGATAAACATCAAGGCTTCAAATCTTTAACAGTCAAACGATATCTATCAGGCCTGAACGTTCGCCCAGCAACGCTGAAAATTCGTTTGTTAATAATTTCAAAATTGCTGACTATTTTTTCTAACTGCGGGTTATGATCGTCTGCAAGCCAACATAGCTCTGTGCAGCTTTTAATTTGAAATGAAATGAACAGTGACGCCAATATAGCTAGTAGCTACGCATCTGTCTACTGGACCAAACGTCAATAGTTAACAAAACCCCACTGGTTTCGTTGATTTTTTTAGCAGTATCTGGTGGATCACGGATGACAGGCTAGTTATCTGTGTTGTGGAAAAGTACTATCAACTTGGATTAAACTACTTTATTCCTCAAAAAAATCAATTTACTGCATATAAATTACTATACCAATTATATACATAGCCTGTTCCAGCACTTACATTAATAAGTTCATTCTGAATATATATAAACAAAACCAACACCTCTCCTCGTAATGTCCCGCTATTCTGTTGCCGAAGTGTCAACCCGTTTTAGTAAAGCTCTTTTGTTGTTACGCCTCATTAGACGCGCTACGTTACATCTAGTGGCCAACAGGAAGGGTAGCTGCAACAAAGCGAGAATTCGCTGCAAACGCTGTGCTGTGCTTGCCACTGGACTATCTGGATTAACGCATACAGATGGGAAAATAGCCTCCTCTGAAACATAACCATAAAAAAACGATGATAAAGGAGGAAACCCAATCACCACAACCGCGGTTCAGTGCACAATGATGTAGGGTGAAGATATCCAAGTTTAATCGCGAAAGTAATCGTCGATTATTGGGAATGTAATCGATTA
>Ga0210059_1009951_pt1 | contig 14755 bp, 8 predicted proteins | sample Ectturendosymbi2_FD_188042 | JGI IMG/M metagenome (GOLD analysis project Ga0210059, IMG submission 188042) | Ecteinascidia turbinata endosymbiont from Florida, USA - Sample 2 (SPAdes) (version 2) | ecosystem: Host-associated > Tunicates > Ascidians > Unclassified | place: Key West, Florida...
TATTTTCAAGTTTTTTTGCTGTGGATGTTCTGTTCAGAACTTGTTCTTTCATTTTCTTGCGTTTATTTTGTCGTAACAGGTCATTTTATCCCTGTTTGAAGCCTTTCAATTTTACGCGCGAACCTCGTATCCACTGTAAAAAGTGCGGCTGGAAAAGTCGGGCTCACTTTACCTAGGTGCCTGTGGCAGCACTGAGTAGCCTAGACTATTTGAATTTCAAAAACTGTATTGCTAAAACCCTGCCACGTAGGACATCCACCTTTTTAATACTCAGAACTGAAGTGACTACAATGTTTGAAGTTCGACGATAATCGCACTGAACAACTTGATTCAGTGCAGCCACTGCTATGTTATGCAATTGTTTCGGCTAAATTGCCTAAGTTCTTGTAAAAGCCCTCACCACAATCATAACTAAATATCATTTGTCATAACTAAATGTCCTTTGCCCTTACTAACATATCGTTTGCTCCTGTTATGTTAGGTTTTTAGAGAAAGAATCGTAGCCTCTAATTTATCAAAATAAGAGCAACACATTTTTAAAGATTTTTTTGTTGAAATGACATTTACTATGGCTGCAAATGTTTAGTGCAGGGTTGCGAAGTTGGAGGTAAAATATCTGACCTTTCAAAATTTTTTGACTCTGACTCCTTAACATAAAGGAATAAAGTTTGGCTGTTAATAATTTTCTCCATTGATAGACAGTAGCTTGGTAAAGCTTCACAAATTCAACTTGTTCACTTTCAATCGTGTCTTCAGAAAAGTAGAAGCAAAAAAGTGATAAAAGGCAATTTTCACAAAACTGTAGTTCAGATCTTTATGCATGTACAAAATCTTTATACATGTGCCATTTTTTTAGATCTGAAGAAAGCATTTGATACAGTGGATCACAGTATCCTTATGAAAAATTTTGGAAATAGGGGTAATGCACAAAATCTTTTCGCAAGTTATTTATCAAATCGTAAACAGTTTGTGACAACTTATACATATAAATCCGATAAATAATATATAACTTGTGGGATACCTCAGGGGAGTGTTTTAGGGCCTACTCTTTTCTTAATTTCTATAAATGACCTTCCAGATTATCATGCAATGCAAACACTCTTATTTGCTGATGATATAGCCCTACTTATGTCAGGTCCAAATATACTTGATTTACAAAACACTATTAATGATGAACTTAAAAATGTTAAAAAATGGCTTATGCAGAACAAATTAACACTTAACTTAGATAAAACTATTTATTATTCCATCCAGCCAAAGAAAAACAAAGTCACCATTTTTTGCCAAATTTTGATGGTAACATGTTAATGCAAACAAATGAATCAAAGTATTTGGTAGTTTTTATTGATACGAAATTGAACAGGAAAGCCCATATTTTACATCTAACATCATCAGTTGCACAAAGTGTTGGAGTCCTATATAAAATTAGACATTTCCTTTCAAAAAATCTTGTAAAAATACTATATAATGCACTTTAAATCAAAACTATCATATGCAATAGTAACTCTCTGGGCCTCAGCCTATAAAAGTGACTTACATAAACTCAATGTCTTAAATAACCGTGTAGTTCGTTGTATAACATTTGCAAATAGACATACAAATTTAAACACCTTATAAAAAATGAACTACAACATTATGAACTTGGAAAGCATATGTTTAAATTGCACAACAATGAGAAACTCCTCTTTTACTGATTGGAAATTACCAACTTGTTCATGATAGGCATAATTATAACACAAGGCACTCAGCAAAAGATAATTATGTAATTCCTTTAAGACACCGAAAACAAGATCAAAACAGTTTCATGTACTTAGGGCTTAAAGTTCGGAACTCCATACCAATAACTATTAAAAACAAAACATTTATCCAATTTCAAAAGCTTTGCTATGGTTACCTACTAGAAAATTATACTTAGTTTTATTCTCACACATGCAATGACATTGGCTTAAGAAACTGATTGAAAACAAATACTGTGTATATGTGCTGGAAAGATTTTGGAGCAGGTACTTAACTAATAATTATTGTCTGATTGCTTTTCCTTCAATATTTACATTTTGTTTTATTCATGTATGAATGATAACGTCCAGTCTAGGGTTTATGTACACTTGAAGCTGGTTGGACATGTGTCTCATTTTTCATTTGTTTATTTGTTTGTTTGGTTGTTGACTTTGGGTTACTGAAATGGGTTGGCTTGGCATAGGTACTGTGTCATCTCATGTTGTCAAGGCCTTGCAAAGCTTGCCTGTGTGGAAGCAGTGTTTCCAAACACAATTTGGAATGTACTTTTGGCAGTGGAAGTGTTTCCAAAATGTGTTTATGTGAGGACTGTTGACAGCCGAATAACTGTCTTTACTATATATGTTTTTTGTTGTATTTTTGCTATGGTGTTTTATTTGTATTTTGTTGTTTTGCATGAACTTTGGGGGCAGTGACGTAAATGACAGCTACGGCCGTCGCTTCCTGTCTCTGTATTCCTGATGAAGTATTTTGTGCTTGGTCGGGATGCATAAATAAACTGAACTGTAGTTCAGAAGTACTGTATAATATTGATGATATTGCTTCTGAAAATTAAGAAAATTTTTGGCAAATCTGACTAACTTAAGTCTTTATATCAGTCTTGGACATTCACTTCGTAGTCTCGAAATTTTTGAACCCAGTCTCATTGTGGGTAGTTTTGGTCTTCACTGTATCATTAACATATACGAAAGACAAGTTAGGCCAAGTATATTTGGGAGATTTTTTTGTGGTACTGGCATACTATATAGGAACAAAGAAAACTTTGCAACCATGTGAAGACAAACAACTTATGCCGAACTGATCCTATGAAACATTAAGTTTAATAAGAAAAAATTATTTATTTTTGGCCGTTTTTCATTAGATACTCTTCAAGATATGTTTTGTACATATTTGACTATTACTGATAAGTGATTATTTTAATTAAAGCCTGCTGCACAGAATCTTGTTTTTATCACACATGCTCTTTCATTTAATTACTTATATCTTTCACTTTTTCATTCCTGTTTAAAGTAAAGCTTTTTGACTTTATAATTCTATGATTAGATTTATTGATCATGAGCTGATCTGAAAGTTAGTTGTGTTTATAGAAAAGCTGAACAATTTAGTTTCACTAGTATTTTCAACTTGGTGATTAAAAGTTGATGATAAAGGGAGCAAGATATTATTAGTTACAAGGTTTACATTTGTCAAAATGCACCCTATTTTTTGTTATGTCTTGAAAAACTCAGGAACATGTCTGATATTTGTTGGTGTTGCCTAGCATGTGGCTCACCAGTGTTCTCTCATAATAGATATTAGCTTTTCTGGTTGGTTGTAAACTGTATGAATTTTTATATGCTAGTTTATTTCTGCAGTGTGCTTTAACTCATCAGTTTTCTAATCTATGTTTTTACAAATTGCATAAGTATTTTGCAAGCTATGATTTTATACTTGCTGAGTCATGTTTTCTTCATAAAACTGGTTTGGTTGTTGATGTTCAATTTTGTTTTGCTTAAAACAATGAAAAATTAATCCCATTTATTTAAGGGGTGTGAGCCATGATGACCAAAACCAAAACAGTGTTCATTCTGAAAGGTTCTACAGATCATGACTTTGAAATTGAAATTGTTTTAGCTGATTCGTAGTATTAATTGCAAAATCATATTGATATTCTGTTTAGGTATCATGGCGTTAACCAAACATAAGTTAACAATACTTGCATTTCTCATGTTTTTTATTTAAAAATACACACACTACTAAGCACTTTGCTACTAAGCTGAGTGTGGTAATCAACATACTTGGTTGTTGTGTTTTGGGCACAAAGCTACATTAATCAACATACTTCAAACAATTTTAGCCATAGGTGCCAGGCTTTTTGGTACGTGTTGGTACATGCATAATATAATGTATGGAATCTCCAGATTTGATTACTGTCGTTTACATTGGTTTTGGATGCAAGAATCATTTTAAAACTTGGCAGGGAACCGTAGGCAAAGATGTGCTAGCTCACAGAGCAGATGAGACATCTTTGTTGATACACCATAGTAGCCTTGTGCACTGAGAAAGTCCCAAGCAACCCCAGGGGTTCCAAACCAAAGCACATGTTTAATAAATAAGCCAACATGGCACAAAACACTCCGATTAACCAATTAGTGTCCTGTAGCTTTTGGGCGATAAGCCACCTGGCAGTGAAAGTGTTGACTTGTTCTTGTCTTGAGAAATTTCGAAGGAAGTGGTTTTGGCTAAGTTTGAATTTACTTAGAATTTATAATAAATTCCAAACTTCATTTTGGTATTATTTAGCAATTGATAACGGCTGAGGAGTCTTGAAGCATGTCATTGCTAAATTCTCGCTTTTGACAGTTTCAAAATGGATTGTAATAATTTCTTGTGCTGTTTTTGCACAAGTTGTTTCTGTGACAACATTAATATTTGAACAAAAATTATAGGGTTGCTTTATTTACCTTATTGTTGGTTAATGGACTGAAGACATGGTGCCGTGTCATGCCATGACTGTTATTAAACGTAATATGCTGCATATATTTATAAATCATACATTGTGAATGAACAAATGCTTCAGTCATCTTTATCCAGGTTGTTGATTAAAAGCCTTAAACTTAGAGTCACTTATAATCATCACTTCCCAAGTGTTTTTGCTAGTTTCAGGGCTTTGAATTATCTTGATTGAAGTTCCTGTTGTATTCAGTATCCTGATATGAGTAGATGTATATGTAACTAGTGCATTTCTCATTGATATACAGTAAACCTTGGTTAATCTTCATTTGATTTGAACAATGATTTTATCTGGTTTAGGCAAAGATCCAGATTATCCGAAGATGGTTGTTTCCAGCCTGATGTCATCTAAGTACTGAGATATGAGTGAAAATCACCTAAATTGAACACATTTACCACCCAGCACCAGACTTTCGCAGAAGCAAAATGAATTTATTGATGTATTTACAAACTACATCAGACTAGTAACTGCCATATCAGGCAGTTATGAACATTCTTAAGTTCATAATATAAATTACTTGGCTGTGAAAAAATCTGGGATTTTGGAGTGATGCAGAGATTTGTGACTGGTGCATAAGTAGTATACTCAGGGACACATGCACATTCAACACTGGTCAAAGGACTGAAACCATGGTGGCGTGCCTTGAGCATTATATTTAATGTAATATGCTATGCCCATGTGTGATGTAATAATCGTCACTATGATTAGTCGAATGTTGTGCACAGTTACGGCCATTGTTATCAATTCTAAACGTTTGTTGATGATTGTGAGCACGCTTGTATTGCATCTGAAAGCTGCAGAACCTTACCCAGAGAGCTCGGAAGTACAAAGAAATCTGGATTATGAGATGTGAAAAGAGCATATTTTATCTAGAATTGGTGAAGATCCGGATTAAAAAGTCCAGATAAACCAAAGATTTTTATAAAGAAAAATGCTAGAAATCATTCATACCACCGGATTAATCTGGTTTTGGCAAATATTTGGATCAACCAAATCCAGATCAACCGAGGTTTACTGTATAAGGAATATATGGTAAGCAGAAAATAATGCTTTCTTAAATATTTATTAGTCTCATCACCTGGTAGAATCATAGGTGGGATGAATTAACCGTTGTGGGTACTGGGTAACTCAAACTCGACCTGAAGCTGCAGGTGTGAAAATCTGCATTAACACCACTTTTGTTGCCAGCGTATATTTCTCTACAGAATTATTTTTACAGAAAAGAAGTGGGGATACACACAAATACAGATCTGGCATTTGTTCGTTACCAGCTTTAAACTTTTTTGCTTGAGAGTTCGTACATATATGCAAGGCTTTTTTAAAGGCATTTTATGAGTTCAAAACGGACCCATAAATTTCCTGTGCGGACCCATAAAACTGATACTTCCACATTAAAATCCAGACAACCACGAAAAGTTTTAGCTGAATTGAATTGTTGCTTCAATTAACGTCAAAAACCAATTCGCCTCACAACAAGTAAGTGTTGTGTAGACAGTAACCTCGCTTATTCATCATAATCGTCTTGGAAATCCCATGCAACGCAACAATTAATAATTTGACAGCTTTTACGAGATAAGCAATTACGCTGCACAGTTTTTTTAACCCTTCAACGGCCGCGATTGGCCGGCCCTTTTTTGGCCATAAATTGCCAGCCGCTAGAGCTAGAGAGCTGTTCAAACCCTCTACGGATTCAGCAAGTCGTATAGTTAACATTGGAAAAAAAATTTTATTTTCTGTGGGTGTTTTCTGGAGGTGATGTCACAATCAGGGCATGTTTTGGAAATTTTGGTCACCTTTGGCCGGCCCTGGGCCCCAACCCATTGACCCATGCTATTGGCTCAAAGTTTTGTTGATCTAGTTTTCGACTAAACTTTGAGTCCAAAAAATGGCCCATTGGGACATCGCCCAGGGCCAGGCAAAGATGGCCAAAATAACGCAAAAACACCCCTACTTGGGATGTTCCCCCCAGAAAACCTCAAACCCAAAACGAAAAATTTTTGTTTTTGATTTTGTCTCCAAGACTTGCTGAATCCGTAGAGGGTTTGAACAGCTCTCTAGCTCTAGTGGCTGGCGATTTATGGCCCAAAAGGGGGTGCCAATATGTTGGCTCGCTCGGTCGTTAAAGGGTTAAGGAAAATGTTAGGTACCCACTATGGACCTGTACAAATCTGATTTCTGTGATTCTAGGGACCTGATTTTGTCTGATTCTAGGGGCCTGATTGTCAATTCTTTGGACCCGAATCAGGTCACTAAAACACCTTAAAAAAACTTGACGTTTGCTTTGAGTGCCACTGAGTCTGGCGCTTTTAGCAAGCCAAGCCTTCTCCACTGTGTCAAACATTTTCAGTAAGCCAAGCCTTTTTCAGATTTTATATATTTACTTTCTTGTGTGGATATTTTCAGAAGATAATGTCATAGCAAAAACGTAAAGCTAGCCTTCCAAGAATAAAGCACTATTTCTGAAGTAAGCCTAAACAAAAATTTCTTGCTGTTAGCCAGCCACAAAGTGCAAACACCAGCAGCAGTTACTGCAAAGGTTCTTTCGATTCTGTTGCGCAGAAAGTACAGCATTCAACTCAGTCCTGTTGCCACGGGGGGCTGGCTAACCCCCGAAACAAAGCTCCAAGCCCCTTCAAATTGAAACATGAAACACTATAAATCAGCTGGGTTTTTGGTAATTTTTAGAGTGTCAAGCCCCCCTATTAAAAACTTGCTGGCAACGGTTCTGATTCAACTGTTAGAATCTCAAAAACATCGTCAGTTTCAGCTAACCTTCAGTCATAAGCAGGGGCGGATCCAGCCAGTAAGTGTAGGGGGGAAGGCGATTTCAGTAATATTTGGCAGTCAAGTCTCATTACGGATTCACTATTGTAAGACAGATGAAGTATACTTCACAGTTCACTGCTGTGACAAAGCACTGGACAGCAAAATAGCCTTATCTCGCAAACACTGTTTTCCGAATTGCAAAAAATCATCGTGAAAATAGAATCGTCCCCTGGATCCACCCCTGGTCATAAGCATCTGACAATCAAACTTTTCAATAATGGATTAAGCTTAAAGGTTTTGACGAATCCCCACAAATGAAGGTGTTCATTCTGCATGCTGAATGATGTTTGCTATGCTCAAAGCATCCAGCAGTTACCTCCAGCCGAGGACAAAATAGTAATATTTACACTTTGGAGCCTGCCAGGTCTCCTCGCCCATACTGCCTAGATAATCATCTCAGCTCTGATTAACTCCAAAAAGCCAATAGCCTAGAAAAAAACTCAATGCATTTCACTATTTCATGCTTTTCATCAGGATGGCATTTCAGATAAAGTTAACATGGTAGCTGAGCACCCACATCTGATTTATTGGGTTTGAAAGAAAACATAGGGGATCGAAACACTGCTTCCTTGCAAACCTTGATGGACCACGTCGGCCATAATGATCAGCTTTGCGACCTCCACCATAACAGTTCTGTGGCAGTAACCGAGTTTATTTTGCTATTCTTTGAACATTTGAGTTATCGCTTTGTTCCTGATGTCAAGTAGAGCCCATGCTGGGTTAGTATGGTCGACGAGAGAACCAATATTGCAGCAATGTAGGCTACTGTCCATTCCAGTTGCCACAACCTGGCCAGAGCAAAGATTTTTAATTCTGTGCCGTGTTAAAACCACGCAACGAAACCGGCTGTTTGTAACTGTGAATGCTGTCATAAATGTTTCAATGAACGATCCAGAAAGTCTTCAATATGGGAGCTTTGCGTTTGTGCAGCGGGGCTTGACATTCTGAAAATTGACAAAAACTCCACTTATTTATAGTATTTCATATTCAATTTGGGGGGCTTGGAGCTTTGTTTGAGGGGCTAACTGCACCAAAGCCCTCCATGGCAATGAGACTGGGTCCAGAGCAGCTGAATGAGGGCGCTCTTGAGAATCCTCATGAAATTTGTGATTGAAATGGCTAAAAGCAAATAATAAATGGAGAGTGACACAGTGAGCACTAAAGACCAGGGGTGTAGTGGGGTGGGAACGGCGTTCCCACACCTTTTCGCACTGGTAACGTTATTTGAGGATGTGGGATCGAAACGATTACATTAAAACATAGCTGCAATTTCACTGATGTGCTAGCAACATTCATATTTGTACTGCTAGTCAAACAACTGCAGTGAAACAGGAAGATCCATTGTAGAAACTCTTGTAGGAGAATGCTCACTTATATCGAACTATTTGGTGCAGTCTTATTGTTTATTTGGTGTGAGAACGCCATTCCCACACCTCTTTTTTAAGCACTACATCTCTGCTAAAGACCTTCGAATCTGCAGATCACGAGTAAGAAACTGATGCTTTCACTGATGAACAACAGCTGTTTAATGAAGTTGAAATTGAAAAATTTGTGTTGACATTTTTGTAAATACAGTAGTACTAATTGTGCAGGGTGACTGCCAATACTGTAATAAACAATACGTTTAGGAATTATTTTGAACGTTTTGCTAAAAATAGCGGCCTCATAAAATTTCTTGGTGTCCCCTTAAACCAAACCTTAAAAAAACCCTGCATATATGTATGAAAACTATTAAGAGAAATAATAGATGTGATAAGTGAAGCACTTGTTTGGCCTTCAACTACAAAATGTTTTGTGAAACTGGCATAGTGGCATAAATATGGCAAACTCTCAAAAACTGCCAAGCATCCAACTAATGTTCATTGAGAAAAACCCTAGTACCAAAAGTGTGGAACTCTGAGCAGGTGCAAAGTGGGTGCAGGTCAAGAGAGTTGGTGGGGCAAAACTGACAAAAATTTTAGGTTATCCAAAGACAGGTGTTTTGGATTTTTGGTAAAATAAACGCTGATGGTTTTGAATGCTGTCTTTAATCTGTCAGTGTCTGCTGAATGCACTATAAAGTAGCTATTAAATGTTTTAACAAGCCTGTTCTGTGTTTTTTGGCAAGCTTTTTTTGAAGAACATTGTTTTACCCTACTGAAAATAATAAAAAACTTTCAATGAGTGCAGCACTTTATCAACAGGAAAATCAACAATTTTTGAGTTTTGGAATTTATAAAATTAGAACTTCTTTACCATGACGCAATTCATAGGTTCACGCTTGAATCTAGTAAAAATAGAAACTTTATTTATTTGCAGTGACAAGTATTGTTGCAACGAAGATGAGAATGACGTTGTTAGGCCAAATTAGCAATAGTAATATTCTGCTTTTAATGCAATGTTTTCAGGTTTTGCTTGATTAGCGATTACTGGGTTAATGAAAAGTAATACATGTATTTAACTTTTTGATTTCAAAATGAAACTTGCATATTTTACTTACTATTCAAATAGGGCTTTCTGCAAACCTTTAAACTGCTGTTATTGATAAAGATCCTTGCTCCGAAAGCATAAATTTGTTTTAGTTCATTGCAGGTTCGTTTTGCTTGGAAGCAATAACCTGCTTAGACACTAATGATAATAACATGGTGGTGCTTTTGCACAGTGGATGCAATCATCTTTTAATGCCGTCTTTTGGCAAAAAGTGTTAATTTCCAATGATTTTGTAACACAACAAAATGCATTCATTTTCATACCTCCTTATCCTTTGGGGAGGGTTGCAGAGACCACAGCCCTAGGGTTGGAAAACCTCTCACATTTTTCAGTAATCTCTGGTAGTTCTGGCGACTCTGCATCAAGATTGGACCTAGCAAGTTTGGAGATGTAATCGTGCCACATGGTACTTTAGTTGTCTTCTGGGCCGCTTTCCCATGAGTGTAGCCAGCAGAACTTGCTTTGCCAATCTTTCCTGGGGCATTGTGGTCACATGGCCTAACCATTTCTGAGATCTCTCTATTTGGGGGAGTGACTCAGCATCCAGGGATTTACAAACTTCACAGCTGTACACTTTCTTGCAAAGCATCATGTCGTAAACTTTTCACAAAAATCCCATCTCTACTGTTTGTAGTTGAGATGGCACTCTTTTAGTCATTATTCCAAGATTCATGACCTGACGAGAATCAGAACAAGAGAATCATAGATGAGAATCAGAACAAAAACTGATTCCAAAACTGACAGCTTAGCAGTGTTTGAAAGCTCCTCTTTTGTGACCAGAGAGTGATAAAGCTCACAGAGAACTGTGTTTGTTCTGCCAATTTTATAAGGCATTAGCAATGAATTTGTCAGGCACATGGTAGTGAAAAATTTTACCTCATGTTGTAATGTGTTGCTTGAATGCTTGCTGTGTGATATTTTCAACTGTTGCTTAAATTGAGTTCTGAGATAGCAAGGAATCAACTGTGTGCCAATTGAACCAAATGGCAGACACTAGTAACTGTTGCATTATTAACTGTAGGCTCTCCTTTGGGAAGCAAACTGGTGTCAGGTCACTAATGTCACATGGTGGTGTACTAAAAATGAAATCACGGTTTTATGTGAACAGAAGATAGATATTAGCTAATGATGCTTTTATTAAAGTAATTCATAAGTAGTTGCACATAAAGTGCCAAGATGTTGACTTGCTTTCTTACTGCAACACTGTACTATGTGATGTTGCTGTTCTTTTCCCTGCAGTTTCAATTGTCTGTACAATGTTTAAGTAATGCTTCTTGAGTTTCTGTATAAAATGAAAAAACTATAGAAACAGACTTTTGCGATTGCAGATGGCTACCTGGTAATGACACATTTTTCCTGGGCAAACCACATGGGATTGAAAGGGTTGAACACTATTATTTCAGCCATTTTGTAATATTAAGCCAACATTATGAACCTCTCACCCTAAGTTTTTTGCCTCTGTTAAAAATAATTGGAGGACTTTTTTCTCTTGTTGCATTTTTTTAATGGTTTACTCTGTATATATAGCTTGATTGATACATCACCATGCCAGTATATATTGGCTGATATGACAATTTTGCCAATGTACCACATTGACAATATTTTGCTGATATATATATATATCGACACCATTAGCACCTGAACCTCAGTGAATGAGTTTTCAGTGCTGCTGGGTTTGTTTATGACTGATAAAAGATGTTCATTGCAAGAAGACAATGAACTTTAGCTTGCAATTGTTAATTTTGATTGTCAAACCATTATTTTGGAAAACTGCAAAGATTTCCATGTATTTCTTTGGTTTTGAGCTATTCTCTCTTTTTGTCAGTTGTGCTTTAACTAAGATTTGAGTAATACAAAACTGCTTGTATTGGCATTAGTTATCAGCAATGCACACTAAAAAATATTGGCATCAGCCCAAAATTGCCATATCGGTTGAGCTGTATAGTTCCCTCTGAAACAAACAATACTGAGCTGTCAAATTATTTGTGAACTATCTTTTCAGAATTGCTTATAACTTTTTTAAACCCCAGCCTGGTTGGGTTTAAAGCAAACAGCCTGAGTCTTTAACCAACTTAAAATAAATGGAGTAAGTTAGATTCCTTATAACAAATTTAACATAGGGCATGTTCATTGCATGCAGCCATCTGGGTATGACTAATGAGCAGTGAATGGTAGTGTTGCAGTGTATTTTTCTGGAACCAAACAAGTTTATTAATGTTCCATTATGCATTCATAAGTGTAAAAATATATTACGCTATTACAGTATACAGGTAGCTGTTTATGAATTATGTTTGTCTATCCACAATTCCATTACGGACGTGGTTATTTTTTTGTGATATCTATGCTGCAATGGTTCATTAATATGCTTTATACATACATTTAGATTTGATTGGGGTATTTCATTGATATGATTGATATTTATTAAAGTATGGTGCAGAAAACTGGCAGATCATAAAGAAATTGGCAGTGAAGCTCATGCTCACAAAACTAATGACTACATCGGTTTATAGCTTGATTTGTTTACATGTTTGCCTTGGAAGTTGAGATCTTGTTTGTATTTTGATGTGAAAATAACATAGGTCATGGGTGATGGAAGAAGCAAGCAAAAGTTAGCTTAAGCCGGGGGTCTCCAAACTATAGCCTGCAGGCCAAATTTGGCCCTGGAAGCCATTCCATCCAGCCGCAAAGACTTATTGTCAATAATAAACAGTATATTTACGAAACATTTGTTGACTTGGTAGAATGTAACATATGCCAAAATGATCACATTATGTAAGATGTCTTCAAACTTTTGTGGAGCAGCTTATGTGACCCTCTGACAAAAATGTTTGGACAACATTGACTTAAACCCTCATTTATCAACTAGTAGTTTTCAGTCATGAAAGCACTGGCTGTGTTCTGAAGCAGGGGTCTGCAAATACTTTTTGGGTGTGACCCCAAAAAGTAGTTCTACATTCTCATGACCCAAACATTTTGTGAGCATATAATTTTGTGAAAAATACTTTATAATTAAATATCAATTTCAAGACTACTATTGGTAGTAGCAATTTGCTTGCACAAAATTGCATGAAACTTAGCCCACAAAACAGAAAATGTTTGCATTTATTTTGTCAAATGAGAATGGCAGATTTAAATTATTTTGCAACCCAGAGCGGAAGGTCTCATGACCCACTATTTCCCGACCCCTGCTCTAAAGTGCAAACAATCACTTCACCCCACAAAGCACACAATCATATCAGGTTGTATACCTTTGCAGTGAAGACTTGAGGTCGATCAAATTACAGTACAGTAAAAACACACAAAGACAAGCAGAAGCTGTTATTGTTTTTTGACTTTTGTTCAGCAGATATAGCTTAATGCTTGATCGTTTTAATAAAGCCCAATGCAAGCATGGTGAGTATTTAATTCTATGTGCATTTCATTTTTTATTGTCAATTGATAAAAGTTTCCAGGATGACTATTTCCATCATCTGTCACTGTCAAAATTTAATTGCAGTACATTTTGTCAATGGTATTACAAGTCATGAAATGTACTATGTGTCACACACAATGGAAAAATGCATGCATGAGAAAGACCTTTGCCCTTGACATTATTTTATAATTATTCATCGACCATATTTTCATTGAACTGTCAGTGTAAAATCAATTTACTGTAGTCAGTATTATTGAGTAAGCAATTGGAAAATAGAGCTAAAAAACATTCGGAAATTTCATTGTTTTTGATAAACATGAAAATGTGAAGCATTCTTATCATTCATGCTATTTAGTTAACTTCTCTCCACATGTGAGACAAGCAAGGAATCTATCTGCAAATTTTTAACAGAAAATCGATTTCACGTAACACTACACATCGTCAATCTTTGAATTGTATTCAAATTCTATTTGAATAAGGACTGACAATGGGTAGTGTTACGTGATATCGATTTCCAATTAAAAATTTGCAGATGGATTCCTTGCTTGTTTCACATGAGGAGAGTGGTTATGTGCAAGTTTGAATCAATCGCAAAAAGATGAAAGCAGAGCCCAATTGGCTGATTCCTCGAAAGCCTACAGAAAACCTAGAGCTTTTAATTGTCATACCATTCAGGTAGCTAAATCTTTTTAGAAGATAGGCTTACTTGGTAAAAGTCTAGCCTGAGTGCATAATCTACCTGCCACACTGTCAGCTGCCCACTGCAACCCTGAATCTATTGCTTCAGGTTAGAATTTAAGTTGTTCGACTGATCGCCCACCTCTTTGAAGCATATCATAACATATAGAATTTTAACTTTAATATATAAGGTTTTGAACACATGGAATTTTGTATAAGTACTTGTGATTTCAGTATGCAAATCTTTTTCTATTATGACGACTCGCCATGCAATTTGAATTAATCTTGCTTTGTTAGAAAAAATTTCCTGTAAACCATTGTTACTATGCCACAAGTTATGTGGTACTGTAACAAGAAAAAAGTTTAAAAAGTAGCGAAGTATTTTGTTGTCTGCTGCATTCAGATTTAAATCCTGATTTCCAGTACATTCGTAATTCTTTCATTATTTGCAGGAACTTTTTAAATGATCTGTGTATGAGCATTTGACTTGTTTTATTAGCGAAATGGCCTTTTCGCTGGTTCAGCGAAGGGCAGTGCCCGCTATAAGCAAACTTCCCTCTCTTTTGGCTTTTCGCCCCCTGCACCAAACTGAAGGCAAGTCCGACAAGAGCGATTCCAATCGTGAGCCTGCGCAAACTCTCCAGCCGATTCGCACCGAGCTGCAGAGCGTGATGAATGCACCGAACAAAGGTGAGTACATCGCCACTAGAATCGACGACCTCGTCAACTACGTCAAAACCAACTCGCTCTGGCCAATGACCTTCGGCCTGGCATGCTGCGCTGTGGAGATGATGCATTTCGCTGCCCCGAGGTACGACATGGATCGCTTTGGAGTCGTGTTCAGGGCGAGTCCGCGACAG
>Ga0210059_1009952_pt1 | contig 14755 bp, 11 predicted proteins | sample Ectturendosymbi2_FD_188042 | JGI IMG/M metagenome (GOLD analysis project Ga0210059, IMG submission 188042) | Ecteinascidia turbinata endosymbiont from Florida, USA - Sample 2 (SPAdes) (version 2) | ecosystem: Host-associated > Tunicates > Ascidians > Unclassified | place: Key West, Florida...
GGTAAGTTGTTCAGTGAAATTCCAGTCCGATTCGTGCTTTTGGTTTGATCACTCAAAGAAAACGAGGTTTGTTATAGAGTTGCACACGAAATAGCAAAGTGCAGCAATTAACGCCAAACGTTTCCATTACACTTTGTTTCGCATCTAACCGTGCCATTATCTCAATAACCACATAACGTGACGGAACCTCAAGTAAACAACGTTCTGTTGTTTATCGAGGTAAGAGGTTCTGCAAAACCAAACAAAGATTCCCAAACTGTAATTTTTCAATCCATAAAAACTGCAGTTATGACCATATATGAGCATAGGAGTGATCACCCCCTCTATTATTTGATCATGCCTAGGCTACCTTTCTGAAACAAGTACACACAAACACTTGGGCTTATTGTTCCTCTTCAGTCTCCCTTGGCACACTCATATTTTACACTTGCAACAGAACGTGCTGACCAAAATTAACCGTCTTCGTTCAATCGTCTCTTTTGTACCTCGCCACACTCTCCCTATGATATACAAAACAAATAAATTACCGGTGTTTGATAACGGAAGTATCATACACGATAACTGCTCTGGTTTTGACAAACGATTGTTACGTAAAGACAATTCTCCGCAGCTAAAATAATATTAGGTTGCCTTAAAAGTACATCATCTGACGATGTGTAACTGATTCAAACCTCACGAGCTTACATCTACGTAGAGAAATATCTTTGCTGCGTTATTTCGCCAATTTAATTTTGGAAATGCTGTCCTGCCCCTTTCCTGCCATTTTGTTTCAAATCGTTCGATGAATTCGTTCTCAATGCTTTACGTCACAACCAAAAGGTTCAAAATTCCACTTCTCAAAAAATCCTTGGCCTATAACTTTTACCTCTGTAAGCCTTCTAACTTGTGGAATTTTTCCAATCAACACTCTTCCAATCGTAATCAAATCTTCAGACAGCCACTCCATTTTCACGAATCGCCTAAATTCCCATTATCACTTATCAAAAACAGTGCCCATCAGCTATTGGAAATCAATCCCCATCTCACGCCCATACGCTGTATGCTTCGATCAGAGCCCGGTGACTATCACCAAAAGCAGTTATCGTGTTTGTGTATGCGGGCGACATAGAGAATGAATTGAACCAATTCTTTCACTATAAAGTTGACTGCACAGTCCGAATAGCACTTCAGAATAATGTTCATGAAATTTGTACTACACGCAGACTTGCTCAAAAACTTGAGCCTTTGGGCCACGTTGATTTTTGCGATTATTGCTATTTGGTGTACCTGATGCGTCGATTCCCATTATATTTGGTGTTTAATACTGTTGACGAGTACATGAAACCTGTAAAAGCTTCTAGTTGTACTTTGTGATTGTCTTTGCTTTTTCTTTATGCTTGCTGCAGTTTCCTTACGTTGTTGTATATTTTGAAAGCATGACGTGAGACAAGAAATTGTACCAGTCAGCCTACCGCATGAAGCAAGATTGTCGTTAAATAAATAAATGAATAATAAACTTTTATTTATTGAAGGCATGGAGTCACAGATTTGGTGAAATTATTATCATCTCATCAAAAACATATCCGGTATTACACTTATGTTCTCCACATATGCAAAAAATTTGCACAATTCAGTGTCAAATCCTTTGTTCTAAAATCAAAAGCAAAGCCAACCTTTTTCAAAACTATCAAAGTGTTTTACATATTCGCTACAAAATCTGCATTTGTATCTTCCTCTGCTAATCTCGTGAGTAGATTCTTCGAAAAAACAAGTCAGGTCATGAGTGATTTAGCTGAACACGATCGTTCCAACAAGCATTCACATGCTTGAGTTGCATTTTACGAAATTTCTCCCCTAAAATGTACAGGAAATATTGCAGGCAGTGTGACGTTACCACTGTGTTCCTGTGACGTCATTGCGACATATGGCAAAATTTTAAATGCAAAAGTACCTGTTTTCGATAACTATCAGAAAGTACTCAAAAGTCCGCGTCTCGTGATGTCTTCACAAACTCTCTAGCGCGGTTTGTCGGCGAAGTATTTACCGAAATTGTCTAAAAAAACAAACAGTTTGGGTTTCCACTGGCCGCTTCGGGGTTGTTTTCTTGTTGCCTACAATCGCCTTTTAACAAAAACTCACGCATATCTGTGTGATAAACTCAATACGTTTTGTCTAAGTGATGCAGATGAGCAAAAGACAATTTCAAAACAAGCTTCATATACCTTACACCTTATACGATTCTGGCTTTCTGTTTCGTAGTCCCTACACTTTTGCACATAAAGCTGGCACGCACAGAAGCGTGGCTTCTTAAAGGTTTGTAATTGACGACGCTAACTTATCTAGATTATTGATCAATAACTGTCCATTCAAAATATTGTCGGCATTCCTCAATGTGAGCAATTATGGGTAACGACATAAGCTGTATGCTAAGAAAAATTATAAAGTTTTTGTTGGATGCCTCCATTCCCTCAGTGAAATTTTTCCAAAAATGAAACAAGAACTGTGTAGACGAAAAATATATTGTAGTAAGCCATGTTGCAGTAAGCCTTTCTGTTTTTGAAATGTGAAACTTGTAAACAAAGGGCGTTGAAACTAACCAAGCACTGAGATTAGCGTTTGAACCTTCGGTTTTACAAACAAGCTGACAAATCATACAAAGCGTGTGCTGCGTTCGTGTATTATGAATCATGACTCTGACATTTAGCGCTTTAAAATGTTAGCATCAGAGGGAACCACAAACGAAGTAATTTCCAATTGTTACAAAATTGCACGCCATACAGTTTGCTCAGAATCCCCTTGCATTGCTTTGAAAGTTTGACTTGTATTTTTGAACGAATGAAAGAAAGAATACAGAGGAAATATAACAAGAATAAATTTTCTGTCCAAGCAGAGAAGTTGATTTTCGTTCAGTACGAAGCAAGGATCCTGGCTTAGGAGTTGAAGCCATGAATAGGAATAAACAATACGTTTTTTTATGTTTTTATCAGAACGTTTCTGACGTGAACTGCTCTTCTTTGAACTATATTTAGAAAAATCATAATGGTGAAACGGTGAAAAAATCGTAAGAGTATAAGCTATTGTGCAAAAAGTAAGCCATTGTGCAAACTGAGTTTTACGGCACTTATTCACCTCCAAACTTACTGATCTAATGTTTTTATGTTTTGCCGATAGTTGTGTATCATCTGGCTAAAGCGGAAGAACAGCACACAAAATATTTTTCTTAGTGTCATAATATTTTTGCGTAGTTCAAATATAATTTTAACGTTTTCCATTCACAAACTTCCAATATATGGATTTTCGTTTGATTTTGTATTATCCCAGGACATAGAAGACAAACATTCGAAGAAGACCAAAATTAGTGCCTCAAATGCAATGCAGATTTTATGAACGTATTTGCACAGAAATAACGCAAAGATGAATTATTCCAGCATATTTTTTCTAGGGAAGACAAGTAAAGTCAACAAAGAATATGATTCAGAAAATTGTCTGATGATTTTGTTATATGTACTGGAAGTATTAAAACAAAATCAAATTGATAAAATCAAAAGGATTGCAATATCACAATAACAAAAAATGCTAGCTATAAAGTGCAGAAACGTCGAAAAGTAACTGCTTTTATAGGAAATCTGCATTGTGAGAAATCACTGGTTGTTGTTCTTTTGATATTCAAAGTACATCATGTCCTGCAAATAAAGAAGCATGATAAGCACGACTGGTACGCATTGACTTAAAGAGCATTTAGGACTTACAATTAGAAAGGTTGCTCCCAACAGGACGGCTTTCATCTTAACATCCAAGTCTTTGGGAACTGAGAAACAGAAAAAAGAAAAATGGCAACTAATAAGAAACATTTTTCAAATTGTTCCATTTTCCAAATTACATCCCTAAATTCACATGTAAGTAAAAAATGCATAAAATGTTTATTAGAAACTTATTTTATGGTTTTTATGCCGGCAAACAAGGAAAACAAATAGAAAGAAGAGTACTAAGTTCTTTTTCCTATTTAACGAAAATATAACCTTCTCAATCAGGGTCTACTGGCGCTAAAACATAAAAACACGTTAAAAAAAGTTAAAAAAAAGTTTTTTAACGTGTCTTCATGCTTTTAGCGTCAGTAGACTCTGATTGAAGGTTTGTTTATCGAAGTCCTGGCATCTCCGAAGCAGAAAGATGTAATCTTCTCATCTGCAAGCAAGCTTACTGAGTCATAAAGATTTTTAGTGGATATGCTGCTGTCATGTCAATGGTTTCGAAACTGTAGTGGCCTTCCAGGCACAAACTCTTCCCTACATGAGAGGTGCAAAGGTAATTTATGTTATTCACTTTCTCAAAAAGCGCATTTGTTTATTTCGAAGGTACCTCCTGTCATGTGTCTTAGCTTTACCTGGTGTACCCGTTTTCAGCCTCTCATAACATCACAAGGCAAAGATACATGACCAGTAAAAAGATGCCTTAACCGTGCAGTCTTCTTTTAGTCTTTATGCATTGGGTAAATTCACAAAGAGCAGGTTATAAATGACTTGTATGCATTCGTTTTGTTGCAAGACTGCAATTCATATAAATTATCTCAAAGAATTATATTACTTGAAAGTATATTACAAATATACCCTTGATAAGCAATAAAAATGGTAGCCATGAAGAACCTTATCTTATCATTTGTCAGATGTTGTGGAAATATTAACAGCGTTGCAGAAGCTTTCATATTTAGGTACATTCACTGTTGCCTCTTGATAAACAAGTTTACAAACCTGAAATAATTTTTTCTGAACTCGATATACTTTTCATCGGAAAATTGATGAGAAAATGGCAAATTGTGACTCAGTTGTTCAGTGTCCGATTTTAATTACAACAGTTCTACGCACATATTTCATGGCAAATTGCGAAACGCGACTAGTTCAGTTTTTACTACAAAACGTTTGCTGTAAGCTTTCGGGAATCAACCGAATGGAATTAGCTTTCATCTTTTTGCGATGATTCAAATCGCACACATCTGCATTCAAGTAACTAGCCTCCTCTCCACACAGGTGAAAAGTTTGACTCAATCAGCAAATGTTTAATAGTAAACCGGATTCATATGACATTGTACATTGTCAGCTCTGCAACATGCAAACTTTCAGTTCTTTTTCATTTTTTTCATGGTAGCGACTTGAGGAAGTGTATATTTCCACATAAAGCAAACTTTGCATTGAAAGAAGTACTTAAAAATAGATAAACTTAGAAACATAGCCAAACCCTGTCCGGAGAAACAGCAAACGAATATTACTGTATGTTGCATTTTGTACCAATACTACACTAACACAAGAGGGACTTACATGTAACAGAAAAATTCGTTGCATCTGTGAACATTTCCTTGGCAAAGCCCGAATATTGTTTTGTTATCTTCCCAATAGGTTCCTCGCCAACATCTCCCGTGAAAATCTCGAAGGGATAATCGCAGGTACAACAGGGTCCGACCATAATACAGCACGGCCCCTTGATCGTGAATATTGTAGACCCATTGGCGTCATGAATGGAATAATGTGGAATCCAGCAAGATTGTCTGCAATAGATAGGTATTTAAAAGCTTCATTTTTATCTTTAAAAGTAACTAAAATCGAGCCGTAACGCTGGTGTGTTTGAAACGTTCATTTTATTGCAGTGTTAACAACGTGCAAATAGCAACGCGTCCTTTGTTTGCGTAATGAGAAGCTGTTTCACTCATTCATTCCTGTTCACTGCTGTTTACCTACTGCTGGGCGTGGCCTTGTAATATTAGGTCAACCAACAAACCAAAAGAAAAATCAAATGAAAAACTCAAACACACTTTCAGGATTGCAAAACCTGCTTCTACTTGACACCGTAGATAACTTACGACTGTCTGATGCTTCCAATCAAGTTCCCTGCAGGAGATTCCACATCAATGGTCATTGAGCAACCATCTGCGTTTGCACACCAGCAACAACCAGCACAGCATTTGAACGGACGATTCATGCGAATTACTTCCTGAATAAATGGTAAAGAAACGTAAGACCAAATTAGAAATAATCTGTTTTATTGTTAAATTCTCTTTTTAATCACAACGTCGTTTATAAAGCAATGTTCGTTTCGTGAATGCTTGCATCGCATAGTAACTAGAGATTTCATAAACAACAAGACAAAAGCTATTTTCAATTGAATTTTGATTCATTGCAGTAACCAATATTAGTATATCCTTTCCGAATTTCATGGTTGAACTTGTGACGCACAAGTTTCATGAAAGAATTTGTTTTGGAAAGTTACGTCGATCCCAGCTTAAAGACATTGCCTGTCCGAAGTCATGCCTTTTGTTGCATTGCACACATTTATCAAATTGAACATCACGCAAAGAAGATATTTTTTTAAACATGTTTCCATTACACAGGAATTTCATTCTGTTTGGATATACCTGACCAGCGTTGTCTACAACGTGCATCATGAAGCCACGAGCAGGTCCACAACAAATTCGCATGCACAACTCTGACTCTGAAAAATCAGCAAAGAAGTTTTGACATTTTCTAACTTTACTTAGAGTCGATTGTTTCAGAAATTGCAAACAAAGCTTGTAGATGTTATGCTTTCTCCACCATTAATTTTCAACCGACATAACATCTACTGTACCGACAGAAAAATAACATTTGACAAAATACGCTATTTTACAGTATCTTAGTTTCATTTTCGATACAAGACATTCGAAAGCCACAAATATTTCATTTTGCCTTAATTTTTCAAAACACTACTTAAAAAACAGGCGTTGAGGTATTGGGGTTGATGCTATTTATCGTGTACACCACTTAAAGCAACATCATTCTACAGGAGATCATCATCAATATTTTGGATCGCAGGTTCACTGTCCGAACATTGGTTGATTGAAATACAAACCTTTGATGAATGCTTGATTTCAGTGATCGTCGCATCTATTCTTTTCTAAACTTCCTATTGCAAGGAATGCAAACATTTGCGAACATGTAAAATACCCTGACATTTATGGCTTTGAAACAGAAAACCTTGGCAAATTAAATTATCTTCTGGGTTTTGTCTATCGTCTGGAGATTAAATTATCTTCTGGACACCCAAACATTCTGCTCACGTTTGAACATCTCATTTACAACGCAAAACATCAAGGCAAACATACTTTCTCATATATAGAAATATTTTCATGAAAATGCATTTACCAAATTTCATTAAAAAAACGAAATCAAGGTTTGAAGCCACGCCCTGGAAAACATCTTTCAGTCGCTGGCAAAGAGCAGTCGAACAGATTGTGAGCGCATATCGCGCAAATAATGCACACGTAGTGTTTCAGAAGTTTTTTTTTCTTTAATTTCTACGTAGAAAAGGCAAAACAAAAACATGCTTATAGCACTCACCAGTTTCTTACGAAACAATTATTTGAATTTCAAAAATCAAATTGATATGCGAGTTTGCTAGTCTTACACAGCTTTAATTATTCAATAGCAGATATGGTCAGACGAAAAAATTAACACAATCAATACCTTTGCCGTTCTGCAAAAATAAGGTTAGAAATATTGTTTTTAATGCAACGTCATGATTTTTTACCTTCAGATTTGAAAACGTATTTGCAGATCTTTAATTTATGTGACTCAAAGTATGCCATACTGAAACGCAATTACACCACAAACATTTCGTACATTACGTATTAAAAATTTTATGTTTATGTTAAATAATCACACGCTATATGCATAGAAACGTCCACAAACAAATTTGAAATTGTGCTTAAACCTTCGATTTCTGCGTGGACTGTCTCGTTTTATGAAGTGCTTTACCTTCATGAGCAAAGTAGCACTGCTGCCCGAGGCTGTTCTTTATAGCGAAACGATTCTTCGTCTCGATCCCCGTAAAAGCTGAAAAAAATTGAATTTATGAATGAAACAAACGGTTTCTGGATTATAATACGAAGATTTAAACATCGAACGTCTCTTTCACTCGTCTGGAATATTAAGTTTTTCAAATTTGTAATGATTCAAGTGGCCTTATAGCTTTTTGCTACTTGCCATGTAACTTGTGCATTTTTGCCCAACGCATAAGGTATTCATCAAAACCAGCGGCTTGTAACGCAAACAACACAATGTATTTATTTTGACCCACATGTAATTTCCAGGAATGACGATTTGCATGACCCCTTTCGAATATGTCATGCTGTACATTAGTTCAGCAAAGAAAATAATATCTTTGTAGCTCATTTCTCATGAGATCTAATATTTAACATTTAGATACTGAACAACAAGTTGAGTTTTCTTTTTCAACATTATATGAATCATGTACATTATATGAATCAAATCCACAGTGAAATACCTATAGAGAAAAGCTTGGAGTCCAACACACGAAGCAGCGTTGAAATTGCGATAAACAACAAACATTTTTTATCAGACATATATACCTTCAAAAAGTTCAACCTGCTGGTGAATTAATATTTGGTCCAACTGGACAAGATACTCAAGACCGGGAGGGCAACCAGGAAGAGGCTGAGGCATGACCATCCACTGAGGTTGGCCTGTCACAACAGTTTGGGGAATTTGTTGTGGATTGTGCCCGTAAGCTGGTGGAGGCTGTACTCCAAATGTGGTCTGCTCTTGCATGCCATAAGCTGTTTTCTTGAACACAAAGAGTAATAAACAAAACATTTGCATGAAATGTGTTCAATTGCGGCAAAATGTTTCAATCTCTGAAGATAAATTTATCGTTTTTTTTCTTTATCGTTTTATCACTTCGTTCTTTATATGTTTAGACAACCACACTGCTCCGTCACAAATTTAATAGCTGATTAAATCTGACCAAATCTGACTTTTATGCACAACCCTATGTTCGAAAGAAAAACCGAGACAGGCGCCACATTCAACATTTTTAGAGCAGCGTTTCTCAACCCGTGAGCCTCAAAACAGGTCCAAGACGTGATCATATCATATTCAACAGAAAATTTTTGTGTTTCCTATTATGAGTAAATTGAAATTGTTGTTAATATTTTATTTCTTTATCACATCTGTTGTTCAATGATTTTCATTGTCACATTTTTGCAATAAGTTATAATAGGCTTTCAAAAAACGGTCAGGAAAAGTGGGGGGCTATTTAAAAAAGGTCTCCTGCCAAATCTTTGTTGGAATATTGTATTTAGTTCCTGCGAAAACCTACTCTGCAAACAAAACTCAGTTTATCAAAGTGAAAAACTGTTTGAACAATCACTGTAATCATCACTCATTTGTTTTAATTTTCAAACGTCTGCAATGCACTCATGACATAAAAATGCACAACGCCGATAACTAGAAAAACTTCAAAATGTATTTGTCATTTGGGCATAAGTACCAATAAGTGAATTATTGTTGGAATTCCAGTCACGAATTTACTGAAACATATGATGTGTTTTCTTCAAATAGAACAAAAAATTATTTTTGAAGAGAGTATACAGGAACTAGAAATTTTGAAATTTTTCAAAAAGCGTAGCGAATGTACAAAATGTTAATCGTCTGAAATATTCTACCGTATTCAATGTTTTTCAGCAGACAATATTCAGGCTGATTTATTTTTAGAATGGCCATTATGGTGCAGGTGAACTATTATACTCTGTGAAAGAGCCGATTACTTTTTTAAAAATTGCTTTTTCGAGTTTGTTCGAATTTGTCGGACAAACAACAAAAAAATAAAGCATGCAAATATCTTTCAGTTTCTATTCATAATCATGTGGTATTTCTGCACAATTTATACATAGCGGAAATAGAGTTCATTGACAAACTTAGAAAACTACCTGAAAATCTTTACATTGTAGTACAAGACCCAAGTAATAAATAATTAATAAAAGAAAACAAGCTTAACCTAACAACGACAATGTGAGTTAAATTAAATTTTTTTTAACAAGAAATTTCTCACTGCTCACTTACTTCCTCCATGGTTGAAGGTATATGTTACTCAAAGACAAGGTAAAGAGCAAGATTTTCCGCTGCTACCCCTGAGTAAACATAAATCAAAAGCAATATTTGAAACAAAAGCATCTTTGGAAGAAAGATGCCATGATGAGTTTAACATTACACAAAGTGCGTTTCAAAATATGAAAACTAACTAACAGGTAAGTTTTCTGAAGTTTACTGATCTATTCTAAAGAAAAGGTCTGCTACATAAACTCCCTCTTTCACTTTGCTGCCGCAGTGTTGTAGTGAACGGTTTTCTTCGTTTATGCCGATGAGAATTGTCAAACATATTAATTTCTATAAAATACAAAAAAAGATTGCTAATCACCGAACGAACTTATAACACGATTGGAGAGGATTTCTTCTAGCTTTGTGACGAAGACAACAGAAACCAGTATAGTGATAATAACAAGTCAAATATTTCTGCTATTCTTAACTGTCAGGTTTGTTAGAAGCATTACTTCGTAACTTTTCCGATGGATCTGCAGATATAATAGGTTACTTAATATTTTATTATTTGATCTACTGCAGATTCGTTGATTTTGAACTAAAATATTCGGCTTCGCCTCTTAACATTTCTGATATTTGATTGGTTTTACCCAGTAACCACATCAAACAAAAAATAGTTATAAATTTCCTTGGTGTATGCTCTTACACTGGTAGTTGCTTCCAAAGCATTACAACAAAAAACGAAAACTACTAAAAAGTACATGTTCTGCCAATGTGATCACTTAAAGTTTAAGCTGACTTAACTTTGCTTTTCAGCAACGGTCCGTTAAGCGTATCTTTAATGAAAAGAAATCTGTTTCAAGATGTATTTCACAAGCCCTTCGATATATCGCTTTCAATGAGAAACAACACATGTTATTTGCTTTAAAAACAAATGTTTACATTCCAGTTATTATAGCAAAGCGGTTTTCAATGACATGTCCACGTGATTTAAAAATGTGCAGCTCATTAACTTTGATAAAACGCATTGTTCTCCTTACTGAATAAGCTCAAATGACGTAGCCGCGAGGATCTTCACATTGTTATTGACTTTAACGCTGTTAATCATTTACTTGGTTTTAATGAACAACTTCCTGCAGTGTTTTAAGATGTGGGCTGTAATATCGCATTGGCCTGATTGCAGCTTACAAAAGCCACCAATAACTTTATCTTCACTGCAGCACCTATAGCAGAAGCACTCCGTTGAAAACGTGCACAACTTTGATAAGGAAAAATTAATGAAAATCAAAGTTGGGAAATCGTCACAACGACAGCTGGTCCGCAGACAGTTTTAGTAAATAGCAAATGATCTACCACCAAAGCCTTGCAACATCATGCGACGCTGTTAGCCACCGCTGTTGCTGATCAACATTTGGGCATTGCTTGAGATAGTTTTCGTTAAACCCTGCTCTACAAATGTACACGACGCTTACAAGTGTTCGGACAATGTCTGTGCAACGAAGTGATATATTATTACCGCATTTGTTAAACATTTAAGTTTTCTTTGCTCTCTCACCCGATAATTATGTGGTGTATTTATCAAGTTGAACTGTTTTCTGCGAAACGTAACTAAAAGGCTTACACCAGCAACGGCATTATTGATTGAAACGTCTAAACAGCTAAGGGAACGCATGAACAATTCCAACTTTCAACAAACGAGTAACTATTGAATGCAACTTGTGGCTACAAATATTTCGTAACGATTTACCAAGAAAAGCCTTCGTCTGAAAACAACCCAAAAGTTCAGTTCTGTCTATTAAAATCGTTCCACTTTTTGGAAGTATTTGGGCCTAAACGTAATTAGTGTTGCATAAAGGAGTACATGCCTTTGAAGTGGGTGACAATATCCGTATCCCCAAAATCTCGGAAAAAAATATTTGAGTCTCAGAAATTAGAATTTCATAGAAAAAAACAAAACTTCAGTTTAAATGCGTTTCATCTCATCTGGTGGTGTTTTGCGCAGGATAGTTTGGGCGTTGTTGGAACTACGGGCCAAGCAAAATTTTTTGACGAGTTTGGTAAAATTGTATGTTGCCGCAGGACAGAATGGTGTGAATGGCTCATACTTGCTACATCTACCACGTAGAACATGACACTGACCTCAGCCATCTTTTTCATTGTACTGTAACATTTCTGAAAACCCAGCATAAAGTTAATGTTATTATGGAGGTGTTTCTGCGCAGCATAGTGTGAATATCAGCAGTGATTCCACTGCATCAAATTTTGCGTAGCACAGAACTGTGTAACCTTCAGTGTGAACGCAATTATTCATACGCAACTTTGGTTTACTTTCTAACCTCTGTGTCACCAAAGGAATTACATCGTGTAAAACATTTATCTGTCATGCAAAGCTTTCAGCAGGCCAGTTAAACGTATAATAACATATATTTCCCATAATCGTCTCTTTACTGATTCTCTTACTGAGATCTGTTTTATCCTTTTTTCATCATGTTTGCAGAACACTGCAGACTGCACTTTTCTGATCATTACCTGCGACTACAAATGACGTTATTGTTCGCGCAAATCTCCACATAAGTGTCGAACCTCTGACAGTTACACTTCGCAACTTTGCCCTACTTAGTTCAGCGTCAGAAAGCTGAGGTTGGTTTGAATTAATACACACCTTTGTTGCTTAAGCAACAGCCTTTCATAGCGTGCCACAGCAAACACAACTAACTGACGCCACGTCCTTAAGTAATCATCGACCACCGCCGTTCCGTTCTCATCGTTTCAAGTGAAAAACGACTTTTATTCTCTCACAAATAATCACGTGTTCCCGTCAGTTTTCACGTGAATGCAAGAGACGAGGAGTAAGCAAAGGTCACACAAATAGCTGTTACACTTGCTGAAAACCTTGAGTCATCACGAATTCCAAAATGTTGTTAAACGATGCTATATATTCCAATACCTCTTAATTTATGTTCCTCCAACATAGTTTCAATATCATGAGTGTGTTTTTCTGAAGTGACAGAAAGGGCGCTACACCAAACATGTTTAAACCAGGCCAAGTGAAAACGTTTAGAGATTATTTGAGTAATTTTGAGATGGATCACGTTTTGAATACTGTTACAAGGGTAAAAAATCAAAACGAAACTTTTGGATCGTTTCTATTGAAAGTTGGATCATTTCAAGACAAACAAGCACTTAGCCTCCCTCCTCACTACAACCCTCCAGTTCAAACACAAAGTGTTTGATTGTTGTATTCCCGCAACCTGCACTGCTTGCTGCAAGTTTGAAAAGAGTCTTTTTTCTACAGAGCCGATCACGCATTTATCAAAAACGTTAAAATAATTTTAAGAGTGTTTTGCTTAGAAAATGGTAAATATTTTGCAGAAATCAGCATATGCACACTTGTTGTATGCTCTGCGCCACGTTTTAATTCCACCAATACAAAATAGATCCTGCATGTGGGAACGAGGTTTCTTGCATCAGTGCAACATTTTTCCCAAAGCTGTAAATCTGTCATTGGTGCTACAGGACACCAATGAAAACTCCTTAAATAACTTATATGATAATGAAATCTGCTCCGAATGGGTCTGAAAACATACAAAAAACGTACACCTCTCTGTTGCTTCCAATCATGTTTCCGGCGCGTGACTTTACGTCAATGGTAAGTAAACAACCACGTGAATCCATGTACCACTTTGACCATCACAGCTCTTGAACCCACAGTTTATGCAAAACATTTCTTGAAAGGTAGGGAAATAGGGTCAAAAATATATCCAGTGAAATGGTTTGGTGACATTTAATCACGCGACAATTAATCAATAGACATAACTACATTAAAACTTGGGCACTTCTTGTAGTTTTTTTTTATTATACGAGACGTACAAACTACTACGCAAGTAGGCCTATACTAAAATCTCCCTGACGGAGTATCGAGCTAAACTAGTGTAGCTCAGTCGACCAAAGGACATTGCATAAACTATTGCGATGTGGTGATTACGCCATATGAAACGTTGAATTCGTAGCAGCAATAGCAGGGTGAACCTGGTCGAGCGAAAAATCTCAGTGGATGTTATGCGGAGAGTCGTCGGTTCAACTGTCTCTTTGGTTGGCTCAGGGCGACGGACATTGTGGCTGAAACACTATGTTGCCCAAACCCAGAAACCAGTGGTTCTCAACGCGGACCACCGCTGGTGGTCCACCTGGAATTTCTAGTCGTCCACAGAGAGTTCCATAAATCCTTGGTAAATTGTTCCTGAAAATTTTAATCTCTACTGCACAATAAATTATGTAAGACCATTTTGCTAGGTTCTTTTGTTAGTAGTTTGATGAATTTCACGTATTATGCGAAGTTGTCCATTGGATATATTTTAAAAATATTGTCCAAAAAAGATTGGGCCAAAAAAGGTTAAGAACCACAGCCCCAAATCTAAACCCCAAACCTGAGACCCTAAACCTGAAACCCTAAACCTGAAACCCTAAACCTGAAACCCTAAACCTGAAACCCTAAACCTGAAACCCTAACCCTGAAACCCTGAACCTGAAACCCTAAACCTAAAACACTAAACCTGAAACGCTAAACCTGAAACCCTAAACCTGAAACCCTAAACATGAAATCCTAAACCTGAAACCCTGAACCTGTCACCCTAAACCTGAAACCCTGAACCTGAAACCCTGAACCTGAAACCCTAAACCTGAAACGCTAAACCTGAAACCCTAAACCTGAAACCCTGAACCTGAAACCCTGAACCTGAAACCCTAAACCTGAAACGCTAAACCTGAAACCGTAAACATGAAACCCTAAACCTGAAACCCTAAACCTGAAACCTTAAACCTGAAACCCTAAACCTGAAACCCTAAACCTGAAACCCTAAACCTGAAACCCTAAACCTGAAACCCTAAACCTGAAACCCTAAACCTGAAACCCT
>Ga0210059_1009953_pt1 | contig 14754 bp, 6 predicted proteins | sample Ectturendosymbi2_FD_188042 | JGI IMG/M metagenome (GOLD analysis project Ga0210059, IMG submission 188042) | Ecteinascidia turbinata endosymbiont from Florida, USA - Sample 2 (SPAdes) (version 2) | ecosystem: Host-associated > Tunicates > Ascidians > Unclassified | place: Key West, Florida...
ATAAAGCCTCCCTCTATTTTGCATTTCAAAAAAATTAGAACATGAACTTTAAACAAACTTGCGGCGAAATGATCACATCCGTTTCCGTTTACAGCATATCAATTGGGAATACCCTTTAATAAGCAAACGCACAATGATCAATAAAGAAGGTTGACTACGCAAAACACCACACTAATCTTCAAGCAAGTTTAATTAAATTTTGAACCTAACAAACAAGAAGCGGCTTGCCTGCGCCCTTACGCACTAGCCTAAAGGAAGCTTCCAATAGCTTTCGTGCTACTAGGGATGTTATGCTTAGCGCGTCGCATGTGGCAGCCACCGCGCTGCTACAGAGGTGTTTGCATTTCATAAAGCCTCCCTCTATTTTGCATTTCAAAAAAATTAGAACATGAACTTTAAACAAACTTGCGGCGAAATGATCACATCCGTTTCCGTTTACAGCATATCAGTTGGGAATACCCTTTTATAAGCAAACGCACAATGATCAATAAAGAAGGTTGATTACGCAAAACACCACACTAATCTTCAAGCAAGTTTAATTAAATTTTGAACCTAACAAACCTGTGAAATTCAGTCATTCTACCAAGTGTAGAAAAGAATGCAAAATGTCGTTTTCAATTTTGTTAAACTCCAAAGGAGAACGTCGTTTACAAGTTTGCAAGACCTTTGCCTGGTGATGGCCTTCAAATAAGTAAAGGAAAGAAAGGGCGAAGAAACCGACGTTTGCTGACACCTGCATTTCACTTCAGCGTTTTAAAGGGGTAATAAAGATAATGCGACATATCAGATGTTGTTCTTGTTGTTATCAAGCTTTATCTTCTGTAATGACTTATTGCTGCAAAACATCTGATTTCATCACCTGCTGCTAATTTAAAAAACTCTTCATAAGTATTGGTAATGAGCTCAAGCTAGGCTTTTTCAGACCGTTATCATTTCAAAACTAAACGTGTTTTTTATCTCGTTTGTGAACAAACCAAACTGCACTCCTGACTGTTTCAACAGACAACAAATGTGTATTGAAGGACATGTACATTGAGTTGTCACTGAAGCTTCTCGTTTTGTTAGTTGTAGTTGCTTTACCTTTGTATCATTTTCTATTTCATAGCTGAAATTAATTTATTTCTTTCTTTAATTTACAGATATACAAAATTATTTAACGAAAGTGTGAGCGTGATGTTAAACAAATGGGAGAGAACAGCGGGAGATCCAGTAGAAATTTTTAATGATGTCAGTCTTATGGCACTAGATTCCATTCTCAAATGTGCAATGTCTACAGAAACCAACTGCCAGAGGACAAGGCAAGATTTCAAACCTACTTTTCACAGTCTTTCGTTGAAGCGGTTGCTGTTTTTATCAAAGGAAAAAAGAGGTTTTCTTATGTTTAATCGTGTTTTATTTTGAAAACAAGTGTAATTAAAAGATTGATAAAAAGAAATGGTGATATATAAATGCGTGAATATTACAGTCAGTGCCGGATTAAAAAACAGAAGCAAATTTAGCAATTGCTACGGGCTCCGCGCTGACAAAAGGTATAAGATTGCGCTCAGCAGTGTTGCCATTTCAGCTGATTTGCTGCTAAATCTAGCAGGTTTTCTCATTATCAACCAAGGTTGCCAGATTGGCTATTTCATGGCCAATTTTAAAAAATCTGGTCATTTTAGAAGTAGGTTGGCCATGAAAAAACGCATTTGGCCATTTTGTAAAATTTGGTGATTTTTTGGCCTCTTTTTCGGTTTGTCACTACAAACAATTTTCATTAAATATTTTTTATTTTTATATTTCTTGGACCGTCTTCATGTCACTGTTACAGTAACACCATGGTAATTCAAACTTGCATTCTTTGAAGTGTGTAGTAGTGATATAGCCCTTGCATTCAGTAGATTTTGTAAAGGCGAGATAATCTTTTGGTTACCATTGGTAGCTGCTGCACTCGTACTGCATCCGAAAACTCCTGCACTTAATTGTGTGGCTGATAATGCTGCAATAGAAATATTTTACATTGTTGGTAATATTTTTTCCTTTTAGATGTTTTTCATCACCTTTATAGCAACACTCTACAGTACTTCAACCTTTTAATGTTTGAAGTGCATGGTGATTATTTAGCTCTTCCAGTCTGATGACTTTGTACAAGTGTTTCAGTCGGACCTATCATGAGTCAGTGTTTGCACTCAAGTGTTCCTCCCCTTTAATTCATATATAATATGTCAACTTCAAGATGGTTTTGAACATGTGATGAACTGTTTATGATCATCAACTTAATGCAATTCATGACTTTAATGTTTTGTTCATATATTTGGAGCACAAGATCAAGAGAATTCTAGCCTTGTCATTGAGTTGAAAATTTAATTTCAAACTGTTTAATCCATAAACGAGTCAGAATGGAAGTATTTATCCAAAATAGTGTTTAATATTTGGTTCTAATTTTATTAAAATAAATAAATACAAGTTATAGCACGTAATTTTAAGTTCAAGGCTGATATCACAATTATAGTGTAAAACTTGCTTCTTCGGACAAACCAATTGTTTTGCAAAAAATATACTGCCTACCGAACAATTTGAGACCCCTCTGAATATAGAAATATTAACATAGTTAAAACATCTTGTAATTTTTGCCACAAATTTGTCAAAAAACAGCCATTTTGGCCATTTTTATCAGGAATTTCGCAATAAGCTACGAAAAATATCTGGAAACCCTGCTGATAGCTGTAAAACTTTCAATCTAGCAGTTAGATGATTTTCTAGCAGGATTTTTTTAACCGTTTAGAAGCCTTACCGGCTAAGAAATTCCTGACTAAAAACTTGATTTAACAGTTTTTCACGATGAAAACTTTTACACGCTCTTTACCAAAAAATATACTTCTCTTCTTCATGACGTTTGTAATTAGGTAACACCAGGACAAAGCACAACCAGTTGCCTGCAATTATTTGGAAAATGCAACAAAGCTGCTTCAAGCAGATAATTGTACGATAATAACAAGTAATTATATGGCTTGGTGAAGCCCAACTGATTTGCTTGTGTGCTTAGTGAGCGCATTAGGTTATAGACAACATTGGTAGAATATGCTTTTATCCCACGCCACGATATTTCCAAGTGATTCAGTTGCGCTAGTAAGTAGTAATATCTGGTAAAAACTTCCTGGTAAACTAAAGCTGCCAAAAGTTTCGACATATATCGTTTCAAATTCAGAACTTAAAAGTTGGCGCAGTGTCTACTGCCTATCCTGCTAATTCAAGAAACGCTTTTTGCGAAGTTTGCAATAATGCAATCACAGTGAAACATTGTGAGCTCGAAAGGCATAACTAGTAGCAAAACCACTCAGAGACGACTAGTAAGCGCAGCCAAGAATTTTGTTCGTGAGGGCCAGTCAATGACGTTGTCAGTCATTGACGTCGTCCTGAGTCCGACTGTTTCTTCCGTTTATTTTCTAAAAAATTGATATAAAACACCAGTAAAAGTCTTAGCAGGTTTGTTTCCGGGGGGGGGGGGCATGGTCTCTTCTATCTCATTATGCCTGGGCCACTGGATAAGACAAAAGAACTTTTGCATGCTCACTAATGTAACACAAAGTTTTAATTTATATAGGGCAGACTTAGAAAGTTGTAGGGCTGAAGCTATGCTAAGATTGTTTATTGCTGAGCGTTGTTCTACTGTAAAAAAACATGCAACACTTGGAAAAAGATCATCAAGAACTGTGTGTCATACAAAAAACGAGGTAAGGGCAGTTACGTTGCTCAAAATGTTGACTGAAAGAAAATTGTGAGCCCAAAAATGTCAAGACTGGCATTTTCAGCACATGCTTATTTAGAGCGAGTGCAAGAAGAAAAATTAATAAGAAGTGCAACTTTGTAGGTTTCTTATGTTAAAATTAACAGTTTTTTAACAGAAATTTACTGCCTTAGCTGAAAATTTCTGACAAGACATTTAGCAGAATCTAGCAGTTTTTGTGACACCAACTTGGCAAATTTAGGTCACAACCATCTGCACGGCAACATTGGCGGTCAGCACGATACACTCAAGAGTGTCATGTTACGATGCGAACTGGATAGAGCATACAGAGAGTAAAGCTATAGTAATACGAATGCCTTGTGTGGCGTCCAGAAGATGGCGCCACATATAAATAAATGGTCACCGCTAGATGGTGCCCATGAGTAACAAGTCACTGTGATAGTCACCACAAGCGAATTATCGTAATTCTCTTATCCATACTTAATGATAGTGCAACCTAGTGGTAGTAGAGTGAACTCGTCGAGGGAGCTCTATTGCTGCTGGTTGCTTTCCTGTTAGTTAATGCCCCGAATTGCCATCTTTCTTATGTGCTTGCCTCAGTCGTTCAAGGTGCCCACACGCTTTGTGATTTAGCAGGTGTTGAGATGTTTTTAAACTTACGGGCACGCGCTCCTAAAATGCTACAGGCCTCACGCTACCTTAATCCGGTACTGAATGACAGTGATATACGTTTCATATGCCTTGAACCTCAAATATTTGAGTAAAAAACAGTCTAATTTCAAAAACATATTTTATTACGCAATTATTTCATAGACAGTATTCAGTAGCAATAGCATTCATTATAGATATTTAGTTGTGACCATTGAACATGTACTGTGGAGCTGTAACATTTCTATTAATGATTTCCCATTATCTTACCCGAAAATAAAAAATCATGTTTATCTAGTCATCAGTGTCCGACCTATGCATAGTCTCAAAGTGCTTCAACTTTCATCGGATGTTAATTGCGGCCCTATCCTATAGTAAATTGGAAATCATTTTGCTGCAACGGGAAGAGTAATCAGCAAAATCTAACGTAAGCAGCAAAACGCTTTTTATTTTTTAAGTCTGAGGGCATGGACACTACCATCGATAGAAATTTTTCTCCTTTGATTGAAATTTGTTACTTGATCATAAGCAGTTTTTTAAAAGTCTCCAACAGCTTTCGCTAGAAAGGCGCAAAGCACTTCACAGACATTGTTGAGCGCTATCGAAATCGAAATTTGGTCAACACCTCGCGACCCAAACCTCAAACATTGCATGGATGATTTTTAGCTGTATGTTGCTAAGTTCGATTTCAGTGTCAGCAATCTACTCTTTTATCAAGTACCTACGCTACTAATAAACACATACAAGCAGTGGTAATGTTGGAAATATACAACTTTGGTTGGGATCGCCTCGACGAGACTCATTTTTAACACTTCGCGACCCTTCTTTAGGTTTCAACCAGACATAGGGTAATCATAATCGTCAATCGTAATCGATTGAAATGACTAAAAATGACGTGTATTCGTAGTCATAACCAATTACATTGCAAATTTAATCGTAATCGACGATTAATTTCGCGATTAAACTTGGAAATATTCATTTTACATTACTGTGCGATGAACCGCAGTTTTGGTGCCTGGATTTCCTCATGTTATCATCACTTGTTATGGTTATGTTTCAGGGGAGGCTATTCGCCGTCTGTGTGCGTTAAATCCAGATAGTGCAGGGGCAAGCACAACGTTTGTAGCGAATTCTCGCATTGGTCCAGCTAGCCTTCGTGTTGGCCACCTGAAATAACGCAATGAGTCTAGTGAGAAGTAGCAACAAAAATAAGAGCTTTTCTTTAAAACGGGTTGAAAATTCAGCAGCAGAAGAGACAGCGGTGCATCACGATGTTTTATTTACATATATTCAGAGTGAACCTATGAATGTAAATGCCGGAGCAGGTTGTGTGTATAATTAGTACAGTGTTTTATACAAATCTAACCTTTTTTGAGAGGTATAGGGAAATTTAACCGAAGTCGAAGGCAGCTTTCCCCAACGCTGATAACTAGCATGTGACCAGAGATCAACCACGCATACTGGTTAAAAAAAACTCAATCAAACCAATGAGGTTTTGTTGACCATTGACTTTTGGTCCATTAAACAGATGCGCAGCTACGTTGGCATTACTGTTCGTTTCATTTCAAATGAAAAAAAATGCTATGTTGTGCTTGCAGAAGACGCAAAGGTCATCACACAGCTGAAAACATCGTAACCCGCAGTTTGAAAAATATGGTCAGCAATTTTGACATTACTAACAAACAAGTTTTCAACGTTGCTGGACGAATGTTCAAACTTGATAGATGTCGCTTGACTGATAAAATGTTCGAAGGATGGGTGCTATCACCTGCAACAAACATTTTAAGCATTGATTAATTATTTTTGCTTAATCAATATTCAATGTTTTCGTTGCAGTGGCATGCTTAAGGGGGGCCGAAGGGCGAATTGCCCCCTGGAAAGCTAAATGTAAAAACTGGGTTCCAACTTAGCTTATATTTTAATTTTAGTACTCTTGGTTTTCAATGGATTGTCGTTTTTTGCATTTTTCGGAGTATTTGCGTTAAAGTTTTGAGGTTTAAGTATAGCCATCCACATCCGTATTCACCATCATTTCTCCTTTTTGCTGAGTGTTGGCTAGTGGACTCCCTACAGTGGCCAGTGGGTCTCTATCAGTTAAGTTTTCCCCATGGCTCAAATCTATAATTACGCCACTGGTTTGTTGACTGCACAAACTTCTCACTAAACAAGCAATATCATTTTTCTTTTTTCCGGTGCTTAATCCTTACAGATTGATAATTTCGTTTATTGAACTTATTCATATCGTATGTTGTCTGAACATATCTTATATCAAACCATGCATATGGATTTGTTTTCTTGCTGAAGATGTTTCAAGACAAATGTAATCGAGATTGTAATCGTAATTATTTTCAAAGTAATCGTAATTGTAATCGATTACATTGTGATTTTGTTCATTCGTAATCGTAATCGAGCGTGTGACAAAATCTTAATCGATTTCAATTGTGATGTAATCGCCCCATGTCTGGTTTCGACCCATACATTGGGATCTACTGGGCCACATCAACTAACCAAACGTTGTTTAGGCTGCGACGACAAGTATTTCTTACCTTTAGTGCAGGAACAATAGTGATAAGCCGATTTGTGCTTGTTTTTTCACTAATACACAACCATTTTCTCACTTTGTGCTGATGAATGGATGAAACATACGCAACTTCACCCATTTTGCAATATCATTTTTGTCATACTTGTGAATTATGCTGTTAACTCTAAATAGCTAGCTAAATATCTAATAATTTTTGAGAAGCAAGCTTATTGCAATTCAAGGTTAAAAAATGCTACTGCAGTCGTATTTCATAACGTTTTCTGACATAAAATCCAAACATTTTTCAAAGACGTTAAGGAAATCTATCGTTTGCGTTATTAGTTGCATACGTCACAGTCGCTCAAGAATTGGATAAATCTAGATCTACGTCTTATACGCATGCAAGTTTTGTATAGGCCACTTCGGGTGTCGATTGCTTAGAGCAAATCCGGCTTCGATTGAACGTGCGTTCGTTTACATCAGAAGCGTGAAAATGTGAAAAAGCGCGGTCACAATGACGGCCATGATGACTTCTTGCTCAACTGCATTCAATATTGGCTGCAAAAACCACGCTGCAGACCTTGTACTTATTGGATCGGGATTTTCACAAGCGCTTTTGCAAGAAACTTTTACAGTCTAATGGTAGTTTTGATCCAAAGTAGAAGCTTGGAACCTCTTTAAAAACGAACTTTTGATACCTGCCAATTTCATGAAAATAGTATTTTCATTTGTTGGCTTAATGCTGAGTTTGCAGAGTTCTGAATGAATCGCAAACTTTGTGAATTTTCAAAAAAGATATAAAATGTTTTCAAAATATAAACAAAATGCCCACTTAATTCAAAAGTCTTCTCCTTTTTCTCGTGCTTTCCAATGCTTTTTTCCCTTTTTCTCGTGCTTTATTGATTAATATACTTTGTCCACCTTCATTGCTAAATCTTGATAAGCAGATGAATCGTTGCTTATGTGCGAGAATGAGATTTCACTGCGCATTAGTCTGGTGGTACTGCGCATTTGCGCCCCTTAAAGGGAACACTGGCTGTGGGAACGAGCACTCAGAGTTTTCAACGACCACTTGACGCCTTTTCGTCTATTAGTACAGTTACACCACGAATCACCAGTTGTGTAACCTCGCTATCCTTACAAAAAATGTTTACGGAACAGGAAGGTACCAGTGCTCTTGTCTCATTGTCTCAAATGTCTCAAACAATTTGTCTCAAGCCAGACAACCAGAATTGCGATCAATCGTCAGGGACGGTTTTTAAGACACAGCAAAAACAAACTAAGAATTCTATGGGGAAAACAGCAACTAGAATTAGCACATAGACTTCACTATCGGTAAGTCAAGCTGGCGCGCAACTAGCAATTAGGCAGGTGCACAACTGCAAGTATTTACAGCAAACTAAACACGCAACAAAAACACACAACTGTAATATCGGTTCGGCGTCGACTCCAATTAGCCTACGCACTTACCTTCGACTGCACACAATGAAGCGTAATAAATCAGTTACATAACAAGCAATATATTCCCACAGCTCAGATTTCCCGTTTTACGTTTGATTAGAGTAACAGTCAGAAATATTATGGTTTCAATCAGCAGAATTTAGGCACCATTTATAGAACCGAAGGTGTCACTGCAAGTGTTGTGGGGTGAGTGACAAATTTATAGCACGTGCGCACAAAGAAAATAGACCACATATCGCGCTGTGATGGGAGGTGTACATAATTGACTGTCAGATACAGTTGTGATTCAAACTGTGCTGGTAGCACTAAACATTTAGGCACCCTTTTGACCCCGGACGATGACCACAGAGCATGGAGCGCCATTTGCAGTAAGTTATGATACGTCAAATCGTTGGGTGGTTGTTGCACGCCCGCTAGCAAGTAAAGTTAAACCGAATCCTTACCTCAGTAAATCTGAAACCCTTATTCATAATTTCTCTTTTAGCAAAAGAAATGCCAAACAGAAAAAAACGACTAACGCATTTGCAAAGTAGTGGGAACACTAGTTGCTTTTTTCCAACAAACAAATTTGACTTAAATCTTTCATCGCTTTTACTTTCTGTTCCAGCGGAAAGCATCCCTACATCAAAGCCATTAGGGATATGACGGACTTAATCTTCGCAAGAAGAGAAAACCCACTTTTGATTTATGACTTTGTTTTTTGGATTTCGAAATATGGGAATCCATTCAGGAAAGCAGAGAACGTGTTTCACTCCCATGCTGAAAAGATGAGGAAATAATGAGAAGAGTATGAAGATTTCAATAAACGCAATTTGCCACAATGTCTGCTTCGCCAGGCACACATGATGCTTTTGTGAATACAAATGAACGCTATTGCAGGAAAGTCGAAATAGTTTGAACGGACATTATGGAGGCCACGTGATCCAGAAAAACGTATTTTCGAGTCCCGTCGAACCAATGATAACCGTTATGCGAACTCAGCATTTCCTCAGTGAAGCAGCAGTGTCCTATTGATATGACCTACCTAAAACCTGTTTGAAAGTAATTTTTGTGCTGCATAAACCTACCGCAAAAGATCGAATATTGCAAGGAAGTCACTACGAGCATTCCTTCTGGTAAATAAACTTTAATAGATTACGCAACAACTAGTGTTTTTGTTTTCATTGCGAAAACGGTTGCCCTTTCGTGAAAATCAATACTATTTTAAGAAAAAACAATTTCTTTTTAGTTTGTATGAAATAGTATCGGTGGTGTCATTTTATTTACAGTATTTAGGGAAACAGCGAACTGTTTAAGGTAACAAACAAATTGTTGCAAACACAGTATTTATAAGACATAGTTACAAAGAATATATGCTATGCAATATATTCGAAGCGTTTTGTCCTGCAACTATATTCTCAGTTCAAGACGGCACTAAGTACTAATCATTCTTAATCAACCAAGATTAACAAAAAATTCCATCCTAGGATTGAATTTTTTGTTAATCTTGGTTGATTAAGAATGATTATGCTGTTGTACCGATAAATAGTTGATCAGGAATATTTTCCCAACGTGCATTTATTCAATGAAGATGTTTTCTCGCAAAGTGCGTGCAATGAAAAAATCATGTGCCTAAAAATACAAATATTGGTTATTGCCGGCAGGTTATTCAAGAACGACGCAAAATCATCGAACAGAGTAAAAGGACGGGGAAAACAATCAACCAAAAAAGCACCGCTGAAGATTTTTTGTTTGGTGAGAAAAAGTGGCTGGATTTCCTGGATATTCTTCTTCAGACCCGGGTGAATGAATGCTTGCTTCTAACTGATGTTTATTTATAAGCATGATTGTTTACTTTCAACTGAATATATACACGAAATCGAGCTATTAGTTTCGTTATATTTGCACTTAAGCTTATTTTGTAGTAAGAGGTTCATTGTGTTTATCAGTTTGCAACGTATTTTGTATTGTGGGTGCGACTTAATATATTTAGACCAAACCTTGCACTAAAAAGCAAAACTTCCTATTACTTATTGAGGTAGTTAGTTATCTGGCTGAAGTGCAGCGGAGATAAATATTTGTAAGAGATCAAAATGGTAGAAAATGTTTTTGAGGTTTTCAACGAAATGCAATGATGCTTACTGAAAACGTTGAATGAAAACGCCTCATCCCAATTTATTCTTAAAACAAATGTTCATTTCTCGCGTACATTTGATTTTCGATGTTTATTAAATAAGTGCGTAATACGCTCACATCTAATCCAAAGACCAAAATTATCTCACATCTAAAGACCAAAGTTAATTAGAACTCTACTGTTTTCTTGTATAAAGGTTTGATCATTTCATGCGCCAAACCTTTATACAAGAAAAAACTAGAGTCCTAATTAATTTTGGTCTTTTCCTTCGTAATTTTTTACGAGGCGTAAATGTGCATGAAATGAAGTGCGAACGAAAACGCACAGTACACAATACACAAACAAGAACGTGCAAAGTGAACGTTGTGCAAACACACGCAAAAACTGAAACCTTGACAAAGATTGATTTAAGATGGTGTAAGCCAGGGTTGCTTATGCCGCAACCACGTGCACTTGCACTTCAAGAAAGACAGGTGTTCCCACGGTAAAAGAGGGCATGATGGCTGCACTTCACAGAGGGCACGTCTCTGATTTTCTGGTTAACTTGAGAGATTTCCTGTAGCTTTCATCAAAACTCCAGGCAAGAAGGTTGCAGTGAGAATTATATACCCCAGACTACAATTGCATTCCGTACACAGCAATGAACTCACGCTAACAACAAGGTTATGAAAATAGAGTCTTCGCTAAATTTCAGCCCTGTTTTTCGTAACGAATGCAAATTGTTATCATTTGCAGCTTTCACATCGTTTCGTAGCTGTAAAATGCATGTTAAGTTAGTTATCATCTGAGTATCATTCTGAAAGCTTTATAAATCTAATGTTTTATCTTAACCCAAGTTTACTTAACCCAAGGGAAAACAGACACAATTAGTATCGTTAAGCCACAATTAAAAATTTGCCCTATTTTGGTTGATTCGTTACATTTCGTTGTGTTCGTGACGTGGCAATCGCACCAAGGATTGCGTCAACAGCAGCAAATAAACTTCGCTGAAGAAACTGTCCTGACAAGATTCACTACAAGAGTCATTATTGATTTGAGAAAAAACTGTCCTGACAAGATTCACTACAAGAGTCATTATTGATTTGAGAAATTCTGCGTTAGTTCCTTTTGAAGTTACGGCAAATTATTTTATTTTCTTAATACCGGCTTCAGACACCGATTTTCAAAATACCGGCCTTTGCTAAATTAGCAGTAAAATACTGCCAAGCCCGCTGAAATACCGGCCATCTGACAACCCTAGAAATATGCCGTAGATAACTTTCGGCCAGCAATATTTTAAACGACAATTTGGAAACCCTCTAGCCTGCATCAAATATTTCCTAAATGCATGATAATCTTTGCTGTTGTTTTTGACGATCGGGTAGCTAGACTTGTTTATGACGACATATGCCAGTACTGTAGCAGATGCTGGGATCCTGCATGAAATTTAGTCAGACCGTGATCGGGCAATTGATTTCGAAACTAAGAAACAGGCGCAGAAATGGGAAGATTGATCTTTCGTGCATTTCAGTGTGAGATGGAACTGGATTATGTAACTGTCAGCAGATTGTTGCTTGTGTTTTAGTTGACTGCATCGCCTTGAACTACTAAGGCAAACACAAGCGAAAGATGGCAATTCGGGGCACTAACTAACAGGAAAGCAACCAGCAGCAATAGAGTTCCCTCACTGAGTTCACTCTACTACTACTAGGTTGCACTATCATTATATAGGGATATGAAAATTACAATAATTTGCTTGTGGTGACTATCACAGTGACTTGTTACTCATGGGCACCATCTAGCGGTGACCATTTATTTACATCTGGCGCCATCTTCTGGTCGCCACACTTGGCCCAGTAGTAAATGTTTGTGAAAGCATTGACAATTGGTTTCAGTTAATTAATCAGAATTTATCCTGGCTGCAATATTGCGTTCTGCTGCCTTGTGTATGACTGCAAAAGATCTTACGTAAGTGGTTCGTAACTACAGTTTTAACTCTACCCACACATGTCCTGCAACCTCTGAATTTTGTACGGATTTTCTGTAATGATTCAGAAGCAATTTTCGCTTATGTCAGCTCTTTTCCCAGGAGGTCAAATATTTCTATCGGAAAAACACTTGATAAAATTCACAAATCATATTCATTTAGTGAAAATGATTTAAAATATGAAAAACTTTGTCAAATAATTTCCTTCGGAAGGCGTCGAAGCTGCGTATATCGCTCGAACAATTTTTATCTTTTATAGTTACTCAAAAAGCTGCGTTTGGTTGTTACTGGTAGCTGTAGCTCTTCCCATCACAAGTGGTTCATGCGGGAGAAGTTTTTCAAAAATGAAATTACTGAAAAAATTCCCAGAAATTCCATGACCAGTGAAAGATGGGTAACGTTGATCTCAGTGGTGTATCTAGGGCATGGCAGGCATGGCACATGCCATGGAGACACTTTGACGGGGGGCGCAAAAACTGCTTGGCAAATTTAAAATCTTTATGTGTAATTTCTTGAACCTCTATTTTGCGCCCCATGCATTCCTAAACTGCAAAGCTGCATCAACGCCGCGTTTTCACTTAAAGCATTAAGTCGGGCGAGTTGCGCCAGCACCACTAAGCATTATGACAAAATTGCGGTATTGTGACAATTCGATCGCTTCAAATGTCTGATGCTTTTTACAAATCTTCATTTTTCCTCAATTATTCAACACTCCTGTATGGAGAACAAATGCAGTAGTTGTCTGTGAATTTTTTCGGAGTTTACGTCTCATCAGTATTTCTTTTGTGTAGCAAAAATATGTGGACACTGTGTACACACCAAGCATAAAAAGTAAGAAGTGGTGGGAAAGTGCCTTGCTCCTCTCAGGGCTGGACACGTACTATCACCGGTTGTGTAATGCCCTACTGTATGGTTTATCCATTTTCTGTGCTTTTGCGAATGACGATACAGCTGTGGTGAGGATAAACAGCTTTGCACCTCCCAGTGTTGGTCAGGTGCAAACACCGTTTCTGTAATGTACGCTGATGTATAGCTAGCCACATTTTTGTGCTCTTGTGTCTGTGATGTGGACCACGAGTCCGTAATAAAATATCATTATCATCATGACACGAGGGTCAGACATTGCGACAGAACAAGAACGCTCGCTTGCCATGTCCAGTGTCCACGGTCTTTATATAGGGACAAGCGAATTACGATAATTCGCTTGTGGTGACTATCCCAGTGACTCATGGGCACGATGTATCGGTGACCATTTATTTACATGTGGCGCCAGCTACCGGCCGCCACAGTAGTAAGTCGAAAAATTAGCAGTTGGTATCGTTGCCGTACCAGTTGAGTAAAAAATGTTAACTCATGCAAAAGATTTGTTAGTCTTGTTCAGAGCTGGCTTTCTCTGTCCAAATATGGCTTTCTGTTCGATGTCCAAGGTCTTGTAAAAGGGTTCTGACCGTGAAAAACTAAAATCTACGCGTGACAATTTAAGATCTGTGTGCAGTGAGTTCAATGTAGATGGCTAGCAATTATACGAGAAAATTCTTATTCTTGATTGCAAAATGCTGGTTTCAAGTCGTGTAACTTAAAATTATCGCATACTGAAGTCCTGACATTCTTCGAATCGCTTTGCAAATAATGCTGACGATGGCAGTTATATGCATTGCAAGCTGCGAACGATCTTTCAGTAAACTAAAGCTGGTCCTTCGTACCTCCGGGCCTCATTAATTAGCAATAAGTCAGGGCAGGTTGTGTGGTCTAGCGTTGATGAGAATGAAAAGAGGATAAACAGCGAAAGCTCACTTCATGATGAAATAATAAATGACTTTACTTCGATCAAGGCACGGAAAGTGCTGTTTTAATTACAATGTTTGTGTAATTTAACTGGAAAAGGCTGGATATATTTGTTTCATTAGAATTGTGTTTTTCGAACACATGTGATACATGACTTGTATTAAATAATTTATTTTATAATTCAAATTAAATTTGTTCCATTTAGAAATTGTCGTTTGCAGTTGCAATATGCTGTTTGATTTTTTTTGTAAGATATAACAATTTTGTCAACACTCATGTAGACCTATAGTATAAGCTATGATAACGTTATAATTGAAATGTTTTGATATTCAACATAGCAAGAATAAATGAGTATAGAAGTATGTTGTAGACGTTATGGATTATTTATATTTTATTTGCTGAAAAGTTTAAAGCAAAAATAAACGCAAATATTTTCTGTTTTAAAAAATTTGTTTTCTTCATGGTTTATCTTTCGTAAAAACTGTGCTTACATCTTATATTTAAATAATTAGAAAGGGCCCACATTTAAATTT
>Ga0210059_1009954_pt1 | contig 14754 bp, 10 predicted proteins | sample Ectturendosymbi2_FD_188042 | JGI IMG/M metagenome (GOLD analysis project Ga0210059, IMG submission 188042) | Ecteinascidia turbinata endosymbiont from Florida, USA - Sample 2 (SPAdes) (version 2) | ecosystem: Host-associated > Tunicates > Ascidians > Unclassified | place: Key West, Florida...
ATGAAAAGTCCATATTGCCAAAAGTATTGCCATTTTCAAAAAAATTTGCCAAAAATTTGCCATAAATTGGACAAGCACTTGCCATATTTTCTGTCAAGCATCTGGCAACCCTGCTTGTTGCTGCATCTGTTCGTAGTTGGTCTGTTGCTGAGTTGACTGACTTCACTAATACAAACCTTTAAACTTGTCAATTCTATTCAAAATAGACTTTTATTTTCCGGCTGAAATCTGAACACAATCGTTCAGGAAAAAAACACCAGACAAATGAACGTTCTATGGATGATGCTTCAAATACAAGGGGCATTAAATATTTAAATGTTGATACGTGGTTGTTGTTTACCCCCTATGAAAATTCCTAGCTACGCGCCTGTAGTTCGGGGTCGTTGAGGGCTTATAAAACAATGCATAAAATTGCTTAAACATCCTGACAAAAGTTAATGACGTCATATTTAAATGCTTGTGACGTCACAGTTGCCAATTCAAACCACAAAAATTTTCTATATTTTTTTGGATTTCCATTTGTGCCCCCACTTTGAAAAACGTTCCGCCACCCATGTCAATACCCATATTTTTTTCGATACACTGAAACTTATTTCATGAAACAAAACAGACATACATTATCATTTTAGCTGCCAGCGTAAATGTAACCGTAATACTGACCTTGTCTAATGCTTATTGCGCAATGTTCTTACACTGAAAATGTATGATCCAACGATGCAACTCATTTGTGTCTGCCTACGGCCGTACGCTAGGTTTAAAGCTGCTTGCTGATTTTCGCAGTCAAGCTTAGAATATTTAATTTGATGCTTGAAAATCCTTCAACAGAATTTGTTGAAAAGCGTTAGAACTGTTTGTTTTGTCATGTTATGGTAACAAAATTTGAAACAGATTTCTAAGACAAATTTGTGGCAGCTGACTTACCCTGAACTTCGCATAATTACTAATTACCCACCTGCAAACTCCCCACTGGTGGGTAATTCCCCACAGGTTTTTGGTAGAGACTAGAGGTCTCCAAACATTTTTGCCCGAGGGTCGCATAAGCTGTTACACAGCAGTTCGAGGGTCGGACATAAACTTCCGGTGAAAAATAAAAGAATGTCAAACATGAATCTTGTTTTATAATTCAAGAACATTTATTAAAAGGAATGGTGAAGTTTCTTCTTTGATCTCAGCACAATGGGAAAATAAGGGTTCAGATGGGCCGTACTTTGTATTAACAAAGGCCTCACATTACGGTAACATATCAGCTAAGATTAGTTCAGCCTGCAGCGCAGTAAAACTTTTCATTATTGATAAAGTGGTTTGCGGGCCAGATTTGGTCCGCGGGCCGCAGTTTGGAGACTACTGGTTCGACCAGAGCCTCTCAAACTTTGGGTCGCGAAACCATTTGGGGTCGCGAAATGTAATTTGGGGTCGCGAAATAAGTTGGCTTCATAAATCAGATATGAAAATTTTTGTAAACTTTCAAAGAAAATTAAAAGTAAGTCTGCAGTAAATATATTTTTACTGCCTTTTTAGGGGCAATATCGTGCTTTGTGCTGTCAGTTGTTTATTAGGATGTCTGCCTGAGCTATTAAATGATAATAATAATCAACCAAGTACAACAAGCTATGCATTGTTACGTCATAATTTTTTTAACGTACTGGCCAATATTGACCTTACTGCATTCATTCCGACACGAAACCATGCTTCTGTTTAGAACTTTAGGTATAGTCTTTAGGGGCTAGGTTAACTGCTTTGAGAGCACACCGAGTAGTTTCAGGCTAAAGTTGAAAGTTTCATACACAGTTTCAGAAACACTTTGGAGTTTCGTTCAGGGAAAGTTGGATCCACAAACAATACGCAATTGACATTTCAGGAGGCCACACACCTCCCATGCCCAGGATGAGTTTGCAGTGTTATTAACGTCATGCGGTGTTCCTCAAGGAATACCAATTGAGGAAGAGCCAATATAACTCCTTTACACCCTCTAAGTAGATTGCTGAATAAATCTGTGAGGACCCTTAAATATGACAAAAGTGTAATCAATTATACTCTATTCTAAGCGCAGAGTTTTAAATATTCCAGACTTATATAAATTGTCAATTGCCGAATTCATGTAATATTTTGATAATGGTGAACTATTTCGATAATTACTTTTCTGATATTGCATCAGTCCACAGATATCAAACAAGTCTTGCTATTTTGCAGAAATATCATTTAGCCAGAATGAAAGCGCTTCAAGTTAGTTTCCTTTAAACTATACTGGTCCCAAAATTTGGTCTGATATTCCTCAAAATTTGAAATCTTTCTTGCCTGATTGATTTGGAAAACAATACAAAAACGTCCTGCTTTCCTGCCAATATTCCTGTTGATTTTCGTTTTATATGCTTGTCACTTTTCTGTAATATTGTTTTAGTGCCCCTCTTTGCTATTATATCTTTTACCTCTCCAGTTGCTGACTCCACCCTTTGTACATAGGCGTCCCGTTCTCCGATTTTTGTCGTTGTTGTTTAGTTTACTTATCTGATCTGACATTGATTCGATACAATTTGTTACTTTTCTTTTGAAACATGTAAAATGCCTTCAATAAAAAAATGATTTGCGTTAGAAGCAGGGCTGGTTGAGCAGTTGACCCATACGGTCTTTCGCCAACCGTTTGTGATTCCTATATGTTATAACACGTCAATTTGCTAGACTTTAAGTTTTGATGTTTTTATTTTCATCAGCATACAATTAGTTTCTGCTCTTTGATGTTGTTCTTTTTCCTCTTGTTGCATTTGTGTTATTTCGTGAATTGAGGCACAAAAATGCATGAATAAACCATTACGATTTCCTTTCTGATAAACATTGACTTCAACCACAAATGCTGCCACACACTGGACCTTTGTACAATCAAGTTGGTATATTGAAAAGCACGAGTCATACCGAAAACAAGAAAAGCTACAACTGTGGCAATTCCAATCTCGCAATTGGCGTGAATGGTGATGAGTGATGACTAATTGTCAAATAAATCTTCACGCGCTATGCTGCTAATGATTTGCCAACCTATGGTGCGTGGTGCAAGGCACACGCCGCTGAGCGGAGGGGGGCGTCCAGCATTCACTTACGACACCCAAACATATGCTACAAAGCAAGTATTAAAATACTGCTTACATAACTACAGTAGAGGGAAGGACAACTGAAATCTAATTTAAATTCTCGGACTTGGCTATTTTTTCTTTTATGGTCGGGAGCAACCTCGACAATACATCGGTCATTTCGCAGTTAAAATAACTTAGCTAAAAACCTTCGCTATCTCCATATACCAATGAACGTTTCTGGGTGCTCAATTCTGAAAAGTGTTACTTTATAGAGTTTTACCCAATTTTCGTAGCACCTGCACTATTGACAAAATTTATACGGATTTTTATTTTTCAATATAAATGTGTTTTTCATTCACAAAGTCAATAACGCTAATAAAACAAATTAAACAAACGTTATAACTCAAAAAACTGTAAATTCAAAAACATTTTAGTCACATGCTGAAGTATTTAATTTTTCCTCTTGGAGTCTTTTAATTTTTTGATGCTGGAAATCTGGTTATCTTGTCGCTGTAAAACCACACTTTGATCAACCATTTCAACAGCTCTTTTTGCTTATTGGTTGATTGAATGGTTCTGAATATATTTCTTGTTTTAGATATCCCGGGACTTCATATCTACAGAGTTTCCAGGCAATTTTTAATGCTCTAATTTTGTCATCGCTGGGTTATTTCCAGTATGTTATGAGGCGCAATCCTGCTGAAATACAAAATCTCGACCAGGAAACCTGAATTCTTTAACTTGTCGTAACAGGCGTCATTCAAGCACTTTTACGGATTTTATTTGATTCATGGCTTTTCCTTTGATGCGCAGTCTGCTCTTTCCATGAAGTGATATTGTCTCCCAAACCATGATCTTGGCAGCAAATTTGATTTTTTTGGCGTACTTTCTATACCAGGGCTTCGCAAACGTTATTGTGCTGCGGCTCCATTTTAAAAAAGGTTTTTCTATGTGCCCCCATGATGGATAGCTGAGATGTTAATGCTACGTGTAAACGTCTCATTACAAATCTCAAGTGGCATTTTTGTCTATTGCGAAATCATACAAATGCGCACAATCCACAAAAGTAACAATACAGTAATATAACTATCACGTAATGGAAACAGAAAGGCGAAAAAAATTAACAAAAAAGAACAATTCAGTTTATAGACGTTATCAAGCATAACTAATGAGATGGATGCACTTAATAATTTTTACAGAGATTATCCATTCGCAGATTGATACAAGACAACGCAGGACGAAGGGCATACTTAAAGTTTCTCAAAAAGGATCGGTTATTAGACTTGATGATCATCAATTTTGAAAATATCGCATCACACAAATATCTTGAGCAAAAGTCTAAGAGTTTATGAATGGCTAGATCAGAAATGACTGAGCATTCATTTCCTGTTCTTATCCAAAAAATGACAGAAAACACTATTTTGAAAATTCCAGTTGCAAACCTTTGTCGTTTAAACAAAGATTTAGTAGCTGCTATTTTAGTACAATGAACCCGGTTTTCCAAGTAAGAATCAAGAAGTTTGAAGAGTGTTCTTCTTAGTCAATTGCAAAACAGTTTTTCAAATATCTTACGGTCAACACGTTCGAAGGCTTTGCTCAAAAATTACATGTTATTAGTTTTATCCTTTTTACAAATAATGTCATCATAGATGGTAGCAATTGTTAATTCAGTAGAATTGTTGGCACGGAAGCCATATTGCAACAGCCAAAGATTTATTTTGAGCGAAGTTGTTTATTTTGCTCCACTACATTTTCTGCTGTTTTTTCCAAATACTTTTTAATGTGTTTCACAGTGAGAAACACGTCTTGCAGATTCATTTTTTCTTATATTTGTTGAGGTGTTTGAAAGTAATGTTATCCTGCAGCGTATCTGAGTTTGAAGTATGACACCAGACCCATAAATTGTGCACGGGGTGATGAGCTTCGGAAAGAGTTAGCATCTCCTTCGCGGATGTACACCCGATCTCTCGATATTAGGCGATGGATATGAAACAACCGCTAAACATGATTGTTTATAAGATTTAATACCTCAACGTTAAATTTAGTGTTACGATTTCATGAGGATTGGTTAATCAATTACTTCATTCAAGATTATTTTCAAGAACAACAGGGCATTAGGTTGTGATAGGAAAGGTTCCTTTACCGTCTGTTTTGTCCAGTAACAAAACGTTTTATTTAGAGGAACTGAAGTCACCGTTGAGATGATTGAAGTTTTGAAGAATGCAGAGAATTGACAGAAGATTCTCCCCACAGAACATTCGATTCTTGGGAAATCTAACAGATTCGAGGTAGACCTTCATGATTATCAACCAAGACGTTGCTGTGTTATAAAAAGTAACTGAAAAAATCTTCTTCATGGAAAAAGCGCACGCTTAATTTGTTGTTAATCACAAGCAACATTGAGGAAAGGCTGTTTCCAAAAATGGAAAAAATACCATGTTATTTTCATTCGCCCGTCTGGTACGCGGTTGGAACTCACTTTTAGAAGCATGTGCTGTTTTTCAACTGAGTCAACTTTCTCCAAGCCGCTTTGCGCGCAGAGTGCAACTGACAATGCCCTATCATGTTTTTTCCTATATTAAACGCGTTAATTGAGAAACAGCTAAAGGCTTCCATGCTCTATGACTTTATTTTGCGTACTGTCGGTATATGTGAAACATGAAGCGGTTTTGAGGAAACTCTACAGTTTCACCCATCCCATTTCCGACAACATGTCACATAGCAGAGAGAAATGTGAAACCTGAAGCTCGTCATTGCGCAGTTGGTTGTCCACGATTTGATGCAAACAACTTAATGCCAGGAAATCTCCGTTTGGTTCAGCCACATTTCGGAGACTAACACTTCGGCGAGAAATTCAGATCCTAATGTAAGTGGCTGGTCATAACTCTGTCGATGAAATCGACATTTCGTCAAATTACCAGTTCACTGAGATGTTACGCCTCTGAATTATCGTGTGGACAATTTATTTGAAAAAGTTTTGCTTTTGAGTCTTGTCAATTTCGCAACTCTGTTTTACATGCAAATTCACACTGGGCTGTCCATCACTAGTAAGATTGTCTTACATTCATCGTGCAAATTTTGAATAAATTGAAGGGTGCACTTTGTGATGGTTTCTGAAAAAACAAAATTTTACGCCAGTTAAGCGGATCGTACATCAACATAAGGGCTTTCAACACTAACTGAACTTACAGAAACAGAAAGGAGCTTCAGAACATTTTGATTCTGGCTGAGCAGTGCCGTGACAAGGCAGCCCCGTACCCCCGGTCGACCCGACCATTCGTAGGGTCCACACAATATACGTTGTATTAGTAACTTAGGGACGCCTCTCTACCCTTGACTTTTGCTCTTCTGGTTCTTGCCCTCAATGCAGAGCCGGTAGATTAAGCATGTAATATCATGATCCGTTAATTTCGAAAAAGAATTGAGGATGTTCGGACATTATACCAGTTTTTGTAAAGTTGAGGTTGCGTCAGAACAAAGCCAATGGTTAATAACGTCTTGACCTTCTCTACTTAACTTCGATAGCTTCGCCCTTGTAAATTGAAATTCTCGGGGAAATTTACGTCATAATGAATGTGCTGTGGAGTGTTGTGCAATCGCTTTGTAGATGCGTACTGATAGAGAGACTAGGTTTCTAGTTCAACGTTAAAAAAGTTTTCGTGAAAGCTGCTTAATACAGTTTATGTAAAGTTGAAACGAAGGAAGGCTGTTGTGTCAGTTTATTGCATATATGTTTGTGAAGCAGAACCGTCGCCAGAAAGTCGTCAATAGGGGAGATTTATGTTTGTGTGGGGGGGCTTTACGTTCGTGCAGGGGGGCTTGACATTCACATTTGACGAAAATTCTACTAATTCATAGTGTTTATATTGCAATTTGGGGGGATTGGAGCTTTGTTTGGGGGGTCTAAGCCCCCCCGTAGCGACGGGACTGCTGTTAAGACTGTGTTAAGACAGTCTAATTTAAAGTTTCGACCAGAAAAAACGGGGATAATCTCGGTAAGTTTTACGCTCGCTTGCTCGGTTAAGTTTGTTTAAATAATGCAAGTTATTTAGTTAAGAACTTCTTCCTGATTCAAGATAGTTAGTTTGCTTGCTTACGTTTTGAAATAGCGCTGCTCAGGGGGTTAATTTGCAACTGGCTCTAAAAAGCACGCAGCTGCCTAAATGCTTGCTGATAATAAAGGGCTCCATCTGGATTTTTTGGGGGTCTCCAACAGCTTTTCACACGGCTCTGTAGCTGAGTAAACGTAAATCATAAGCGATCTGAGATATTTTTCCTCACGTAAAATCACGCAGTGTAAACGAACGAATTCTTTAGTTAGAACAAAGCCAACAAGTCATATGACAGAATGCGTGATTGTTTTTACTTGATTTAGTCGCGATGAAATCCAACTTGAAAACTGAAATTATTTCTGAAACAAAATGCTTTGGGATGTCTCGTCATATTTTCAGTTTTCTTTGGCTATTGCTAATTTCTACATAGCATACTTTCTCAGATGACTGTGAAATATGCCTCTTGAGCAAAATATGTATATGTACTTGCAGTGGCGTGCGCAGAGGTCTGGTGATGCCCGAGGCGACTGCTTGATGGTATGCCCCCTACCAAATTCTAGTATTGAGCAGTGGCCTATGGTGGTCATTGTTACTGGTTATAAGCTGTTTGTGACGTCACAATATGGCGTCATGTTGACGGTAGCAGATCAACGTTTTGGCGAAGTTTGTTGACACAACATGCATATTATTCTCTACCCACTCTCCTCACTCGTTGTTGTACAATGTGTCACTGTAATGAACGTAACTTATATCAACACTACAAGTTAGGAGACCGGAGCAAAACACAGCAGGCAACGCTAAGACAGAGCAGTTCTTAACTGCAAAAATGTCCGGCAACGCGTTAAAGCAGGGAAGTAGAACACACACAGTGCTAAGTCAGCGCAGTTCACAACTGCAAAAATATAAGGCTGTGCATTAAAACAGTGAAGTAAAACACACTCAACGCTACGACAGGGCAGTTCACAACTGCGAAAACATCAGGCTGCGCGAATGTCGTTGAATAGCAGTCGAGCAGAGAAGTATACGGCGGGATGACGGACACCCAGGGTTGACACTAAGAATGTGAGAATTACTGACATTTCAATGCGTAAAAAAACAAGTTTCGAAAAATTAAAGCCACGCAACACATGGTAGTAGCCTTGCAATAGCAAAAAACATCTAGTTACAATATTTTCATTTCTGTAATTTCGTTCTTTGGATGGCCCCCTGTCTTGGATGCCCAGGGCCGTCGCCCCGTTTGCCCCACCCTCTGCACGCCACTGTTTACATATCAGGTGCACAAATCTCAGTTGAAAATAAATAGATACAGACTTAATTGGCCATGCTTCTTTCGTTGAAAACATAGTTTTATTTCGTAGGTTAAATGAAAATGTTTTTGCATAAAACGCCACACTCTTCCTTGTAAGTACATTTATTATTAACAAGTAGGGTAAAGAAAAAAATGCAAAACGCCTCTAACTTACAGTTAAGCTTTCTAAAGCATATATCATTTCTTTTTCAAAAAGGCATGCTAGATTGCGGGCAACATCTTTAACTGGAAAACTAAACTGCATTTTTTATTACAAGGAGATGCAGCGGAAGAAACAGCAGACGGATACACAAACAATGACATATAATAATGCACAGATGCACAGTAAAGTGTCACATACACATTTTGCTTTCCTTTTCATTTGCTTTGTTTGCTTTTTTTATCTGCTGCGTTTCGTAGTTCAGCACATGTTTGCAGGAATAGAAACCATGTAAAAGCCATTTAAATTGAATTCAGATTTTTCAGGTATCTGACACGCTTATCCATTTGTCATTGATATACATTCAAAAAACAATTCATTTCATATGTACAGATTATACAGCGGGTGTCTTGCGAATAAATGCAGCTCATATCTACGAATTCAAATCGCTGCTCTATTTGTGCTCAGCGTCGGTTTACACTGGAGGAAGTCTGCATTTTCTGCATGACTGGCAAGATAGTGGGCAGACCGCACGAACATCCGGATAACCTCTCTCTTTGTTACAATATCCTTGCTGGGCCCATGTTGGGCAAGACGTTCTGGTATCCCCGCAAGCTGCAAAATAAAGTTTTATCAGGAAAACGAGACAAACACACAATTAGAAAAGTAATGCCGCGTTATTACCAACTTCATACCAACAACCGCAACGCAGTGTGTTTGTAAACTATTCTTATTACATGAAGTTAAATATTTAGACACTTTTTAAACCAACAACTGAAACGCACTGATGTCTTTAAACCAGTGTTTCTTAACCTTTTTCGGTTTCGTTCACCCCTACCGTCGATTGCTGCATTTCCATTTACCCCACGGCGAACCCACGGTCGATATGACAATAATAAGTATATGCAAGGCTTGTAATGAGTTTTGACTTGTGTGCAAGACCTACTTAAGCAAGTCATTCATTCAAAGACGACCGAATCCGCCATCAACTGCTGTAGCAGTGCGAAGCTACGAAAGCAACAAATGCAATCATCCGATATATTTTAACAAGTGATGACGCAGAACCTGAAAACTAACCACAGAAAAACGATAGGAAACTACAAATATTTACAACAGAAAGCCGGTTACTAATGACTGCGCTGCTTCTGAACTTCAGTGATCAACTTTTCTAACTGTGGATGAATTAATTTCTCCAATGCCACCTTAATGAACAAGTCAACGTATTTCACTTATTACTTTTCAGTTGGACCAAACAGGAAAATCCTTTCTTTGTCGTGTACATAACAGTCATGACCACCAGTTGTTTGTTTATACTCTATATGGATTCAAGCAAACGAACCCAAGAATTTCCATAATAAAGATATGTTTTGAAAGACGTTCTTTGCGAAAAATCTTGCTGAAGGGATCTTATTCCCAACGATAACCTTCCTTTTTAAACCTGGTTCTTTAAACTGTACAGTTGATGAAACCTGGGTGTCGTGATCGATTTCATCTATTGGTTTACATTTATCTTTATCAAAACAAAATGTTTTTGTATGCATTTCTTAGACATTCTGCAGGTACTATTTGAAATTAACGCGTATTAGATTTTGGAATCAATACCAAAGTGGTAACAAACAAGTATCACAACTTGGCTACTCAACAAACAAACTTTAGCTTGGAGGCAAGCTTGTGAGGAATCTGACTGCTTTTTTCTCCTCTCATAGTTCTGCGATGATTAAAACTTGAACGTATCTATTTTGCCATAGTTGTAAGCCACAAAGATGGCAGCAAGTAAATCAGTCACAGCTTATATCACAGGGAAACCAGTTTCGCGCTTTTAAACACATCTGGAGTCCTGTAAAACCGTAAGACCAACCTCACAGGCGAAATGTTGGCACTTGCAAACAAGTGTAGAGAGAAACACGCACGAACTGTGGCTAATTACTACGAGCAATAATTTTGCCTAAAGGGTTAAGCCTTTTAACTTCGCAAATTTATTGCTTGTACTAACCAGCCGCAGTTCGTGTGTGTTTCTTTCTTTACTTGTTTGCAAGAGCCAACCTTTTGCCTGTAAGGTTGGTCTTACGTTTTTTTGCAGGACTGAAGATGCGTTTAAAATCGCGAAATTGCCTTCCCTGTGGAATAAACTATGATTGATTTATTTGCTGGCTTCTTTGTAACTTACAAATATCGAAAATTAGGCTACTCCTGTAATTCGACTGGTGAGGCTTGCGCTTCAACTGATAATGCTACTCTGCTCAAATGGTCATGTGTCTGGCTTTCACTCGATATTGAGAATGAAACTTTGGAAAGTAATGCGATTCTAGCACAGAAGTGGGCAAACGACGGCCCGCGAGGGCATTTTGTGTTGTTCTCAAGGCAGCCACACGTATACAGATGGTACATATTTCGAGTCTATGTTAAAGTAATTTCATCGATTACATTAGAATTCCCCATGTGTACTACAGTTTCAATGTGAAATAATACAATACAAGGTTATACAAATACTATCATTAATTCATATTTTGAAACGTAACTTGTAACTGAAGTAGACAAATATAATATATGCTGCAATCGGTAGCAATAAAGTTTTCAATGTGGTCCCCCGTTGAAAACGTTTTCCCACCACTGTTCCAGCAGATAACATTCGTACAGGAGTGTAGGACGCTCATGCAGAGCACAGCAAGATTCCCTTACTCGAGTGAGTAAAACATGACTTCTCTGGGTAAACTCTATCCCTAATACGCCGTAGACGCAGTTAATTGCACAATATTATGGTTTTTCCGAAGTGATAAGTTGATGACCGCTGTAGGCGGTATCACAGTTCTAACGCTAGAACTTTGCCATTTTATTCACGACTGCTGACATTTGTTTTGGATAAAAAACTAAGATAAATGCACGTTACCAGAGGATTAAAAAAATTAGGAACATAAGTTTCATTCACCATCCATTCACCCCTCTTCTTCTATGCACCCTGGCAGCACTGCTTTAAACAATTCTTATTGCAAAAAGTTAAATATTTTGACACATTTAATAAAGCAAAGAATTCTGACTTACTTCGTTTGCATTCTGGTGAAGTGGAAGTAGGAATTTCAGGAGTTGTTTGATATAACTGAAAAGCAGCAGCTGTAGTAGTGGGTGGTTGAGTTGAACCTGAAACTGACTGCTCTCTTTCAAAGTTTCCAGGTTGTGGCGAAGTATTTGAAGATGTAGCACAAGGGGTGCAAAAACCACATGTTTTGGGACAGAAATAACGTCCCATTGAGCATTTGTTTGATCGTTTGTAGACGTAGCAGACGACATAGGATGCTCTGTCAACGCAGTCTGAAAAACGCAACACAGTTAGCATCACTGTTTTTTTTACCCACATGGCATTAATGTCGAAGGAGTGCGAGAACTGGAAAGTTATTTAATCACTAATAAGCGATGCTGGCTGCAGAGCCGGGTGGAAACTGCTCGTAATGAATTAAATTGCCGAAGGAGTACCGTTTGCTCATGCAAACGGGGTGAAAGTGATCCCACGCTAGTAAGAAATCATCATGGCCTAACCATATGAACTATTTGAATGCACAACCAAAAGTTAAATCGACGACTATATGTATTGCACTACACATTTGCGTTATTTGAATCGACAACCAAAAATTGAAAACTGTCTTCAACATTATCCACCATTATATTGAATCTTGCCCATGTGCAACTTATACAATTTAAACACAGTCTGTTGAAAATGAAAGTAAGGCAACTTAACTAAGTGCGATGTGTTAAAACTTATACAGTTGGTTAGTTAAATGAAAAACTCGAAAGCTCCTAATTGCGTCACTGAAAGCACGACTAGAACTTGCATTGAGTTCCTGTTAAGTCATTGTGTAGTATATTAAAAAACTATGGTTAAGGCTAGGCGTTTACAAAAACACTTCAAAATCTTCTGGGTTTGAAGTTATCCTTTTGCGATAAAAGTTCTTTATTGTTTCATTCATGGAATGCGACTAAGCTGGTCTGTCGCGTTTTTGGACGCTGTGCACCAAACCGTGTTTTCCATATTTATTGAGCTTCAAATACACGTTGCTGACCTTCCAACATTTGCTTTTCAGGAAGTATGTGACAAAAATTATTGAAGAACAAATCATTATCAAGCTTTGCACGATGTACCAAATCTTTCCGACGAATGAGCATCAAATGCAGTCTAGTGGATTTTTTGTAATATCTGAATATTTGACAGAATCGTCAAGAAACTCCCAAACGGAAATGTTGGTTTACTCACTTGGGCTACAGCTTGCTTGGGCTCCAGGATAACCGACTGTTTGAGAGGAGACTGAATTTGCTCCGCCTTCTTCACCAAAGAAAGAAGATACTTGTCCACGACCTTCTGCTTCTCCATCTTGTATACCATCGTTTTCAGGTCCAGCCGCAGCGCCTGTCACTTGAGTTCCAGCTGCACCACTTTCAAGGGCATCAAGTTCAGCACAAGGTTTGCAAAGTTTGCATGACAATGGGCAAGATGCCTTAATGAAAGGTTGTCCACATCTGTTTATCAAAGTGGGACAAAGCCATGCGAATCGGCTTTGATCTTTGCAAAGTTTACAGTTCCGCCTCATCAGTAAGCTTCTGTATCCGTCGTAAACTATTTGTCTCATGTTGCTCTGCGCGCTCATTTCGCAAATTACTATGCCCATTACAATCGCGATGACTAAAGTCTTCATTGTTGTTTTCTGAATGCGATCTGATCAACTCCTCCTAACTCATCTGTTAGTTACACTGGTGAGGTTCAGGCATATTTATACAGAATTATGGTGTAACGCACTTTCGTTAGTTTTTCAGTTTGTTCCATTGAAAAACAAACTTACGTCTATTTGTGAATCACAATATTTTATTTTTTTATAAATTTTTTTTTGTCACAAACGCACAGTGACTTAGCGAGACGAAGATATATTTTTGGTCGTGTATCAAAATTTGATGAGGTTACAGTGGAAGTAGCTCGGTTGGTTAAAATTGCTATAGTAAAGTTAGTGACATCACGAACGTACGTTAGGGCTATATATTGTCGGTCAAACGAGTTGATCGTCTGGTAATAGTCTGTGACTTGTGTCATGACGTGATCGCATCAACGTTTTGGTTGCAACGTCTTTTATTTTTTTGCCAATGCTTTATACCTTCCAAATCCCAACATTTTCACGAATTGCACAGAAAACGCATATAGAAAAAATAACTTTGCAGACATACTGACGAGGCATTTTTACCAAGCACGTCAGGGCCGCTCTAACCGCTGCCGAACCCGTGACGGGAGGGTAAACGCACTGCGGAGAAGGGTTCCACTTTGCAAAGTAATCAATCAACTTTTGAAAATTTCAAAGTTTTGAATATGTTTTTGTTTTTGTAAGATACTGATGATACTTTTGGTCTTTCCGATGTTTGCTGAGAACCGACGTTTTCGTACGTATTTATAGATGGGTGTATCATTTTGAATCGGTCCCCCTTGATATTGCAGGTTTGAGTGTCCAGGCACTTTAAACTATAAGCCAGATTGAAACATTAAGAGATAGTTCATCAGCTTATGCAAATTCGTTTTACGTGAAAACAAACACAGGATGTTTTTAGTGGATTCGGAAGTTCTTCCACAGGTCTTGTTATCAATGAGATTATAATATTTTTGTCTTTGCTTGTGCCACATGCATCGAATAAAACACAATTTGGGTTTTTGTTTCTACAGCAAATTCCAGTCAACAGATTAATTGAGATATTTGGAAAATGTCTGAAACAATGCCAGGGAAAAAACGCAATGTATCTGGAGTTCGATTTCACAAAACTTATTCAGTTATTACTGTTGAGCTATCTACTGCTGTTTGTTTAGTTTAATTATTGATTGAATTTATATCATTTGATGTAATTCGGTTGTTTTCACGTGAAAACAGTTTTGTGTAAGACCAATCCGCAACATGCAAATGTTTACTCTAGAGCTTGCGATTAAACAAATTATTTTCAAATTACTCTGTTTCCTGCAGCATAAAACAGATTTCCTCTTTTGGCATTAATATTTTGCCGAATTGTAGACTTCGCAATCGGTTGGTGGCAGTGGCGTAACTGACGTGGGCAGGGGCGGAGCCAGACATTTTCATTTGGGGGGGCCACTGGAGGGGCCAGTTTTGCAACAAGGGGAGCTGTCAATGGTCTGTGTAGGACTTTCAGAAGAAGACCTGAAAAATTTTTGGGGGG
>Ga0210059_1009955_pt1 | contig 14754 bp, 13 predicted proteins | sample Ectturendosymbi2_FD_188042 | JGI IMG/M metagenome (GOLD analysis project Ga0210059, IMG submission 188042) | Ecteinascidia turbinata endosymbiont from Florida, USA - Sample 2 (SPAdes) (version 2) | ecosystem: Host-associated > Tunicates > Ascidians > Unclassified | place: Key West, Florida...
CACTGATCAGCTATTGTGCCATTGTATTCTCATTTGCTCTAATGTTCACTGATGGTTGGTTTACTGCATGCGATGGCTTTTATGGTGCTTCTGCTTATTGGCTGAGTCATATGAAACAATAAACCATATCATATCAATATCAATATCACACTCCGTGTCATCAAAGGAGAATTCAAAGAAAATTAAACTGAAGCAAGTAACAGGAACGTAAAAAAAGTTTAAGACGAAGCAACACAAACTGTGTAATATTATTAAATTACCTGATAGACTTTTTTGAGGCATTAATATGGTGATAATTTTGAAAGTAATATTAGACAACTTCACAAATGTATATCAAAAACTGTAGAAATGTCGTTTAGCTACATCTAATACCCGAGAAAATGTCGTTTCGGCACAGCTGAAATGGAAATTAAAAAAATTAGCATAAAAAATCATATTTGGTTTGACACTCCCGGGTTTCTTACTTTGGTGTTTCTTTTATGAAATCTACGCAGGTTTCCTCACATGTTCTTGTGTTTGTTTACACCGGCTCACAATTGTTCGAAAATTCTTTTCATTTCAAGATTATTTCTAATAGGTTTCTTCTCTTAATATCGTCTAGATCTAGACCTTAGCAAAATTGAAATATGATCTTTGTTGGTAAACTGTCGACAATTCTTTCCTCGCTTTGCATTCAAGCGGTGGTGGTTGCAGGTAAGAATATTGCTTTCAGAAGTTCAAACAGTTGTAAAATATTATGTAAGATAATCAAAAAATATCTTTATCATTCAAACCTTTACCTACAAAGCTTGTTTTAATCGTTGGTGAATACAAAGTAATTAAGAAAGCAGAATAGCTTAATAGACAATACGGTTTGTTCCTCTTTTGAGAAGATTGTTGAAATGTACACCCAGGTTTTTGAGCACGACGCACACCTGACAAACTAAAGCCTTAGCATGCAAACCCAAACGTTTTGTAATGAAGAATAGCATTATCGATACCTTTGATGTGGAATACGTTTTAGAATTATATCAACTGTGAACAATTTCAACCTCTTAGAGAAGACTTCCTACCGAATAAAATGTGGGCTCCGGCCAACAAAGATGCAAGTACGCCCTTTGCAGACAGCATATTGTCCTTGTTCCGATTCCTCCCGGGATGCGCAGTGGACGCGAAAGTGGAATGGCGGCTGTTCAAAGCAGCTGTAGCTTCATCTGCTGCTGCTCGGGTATGTGGATGGAGACGACTCGGTGTGGTCAGTAATGGCAAAAAGTAAATCCATAAAGGAATCAAGCGGTGAAAGATGTTGTTCAAGCAAAGAAAGAAGCCTACAAGGCAGGGTTTAGAAGAAGGTCTAATCTTCTTTGCATTAGCGGTATGCATAGGGGCAAAAGTCCGCAGCCCTCACCGTGAACATGTCCAAAACGCAATCTCGGGTGAATTTAGGGAATAAACTGGATTGCAATTACTGGCAACCCAACAAAGTGTTCTGGCAAAACATCGGGCGTCTTCGCGGTAAACGATCTCATAGCTGTTAGATCCACCATAGAACAAAATTATTTCTTGCTAGCAATGAGGAAAACATCTTTGGCAGATGGAGATTGTGTTTAAAAGATCTTTAAACCTAATAGCTATCACATCATCTGACTCACAAAAGCTACATTTTGTGGAGGAAATTTACCATCACGGCAGCCGAAGTCCTCCTAGTTGTGAAACCACTGAAGGATGCAGTTTGCGATGAAATCCGACATGAAATGTCCAATCTTGAATCAGGGCGGAGTTCTTTGGCAGAATCGTGTATGTCAAGCAGTGATAGCGTGACTCGAGTCAATCACTCCATTCGACTCGATTCCAGTCACGATTTTTGATGACTCTGACTCGACTCGACTCGAATCACATTTTTCACAGAATGACTTGACTCTACTCGAGTCACAATCAATGACTCGAGACTCGAGTCAGACAGTTTAGGATGATTTATACTGCAAAATTGACATTTGCTGCAATTTATGGATCAGTACATTCACATCCTTGGAAGATGAAATTTACCCACAGGGGTAAATCTACCCCAGCTTAAGAACCACTGGCCTAAGCGTATAATAATTGACACTAGAGAGACTTCAAAATATTAACTGTTACAGCAATGCAATTAGAAGCTCTGTTAAGTGTGGCGACCTGGAGGTGGCGTCACATGTAAATAAATGGTCGCCGCTAGATGTTGCCCAAAGTACGAAGTCACTGTGATAGTCACCACAAGCGAATTATCGTAATTTAAAGCCCCGAATTGCCATCTTTCTCTTGTTCTTGCCTCAGTAGTTCAAGGTGATGCAGTCAACTGCAACATAAGCTCAGCAGTAGCGTGTAGCATATCAACCGGAAGATTAATACGTATGCAACACAAACGAATCATTAACAAGATTTAAATCCAAATCCAAGTACATGTTCGTCTCTGATCATGTTACTTTATTGGGCGTGCGAAAGACAAGGAAGTATATTTCTTGCAGCAAGGTTGGACTAGACTTGTGGAAATGACTGAGTGTGAAAGAGACAAGTAAAAGGTAAACTGCTTTCAGAAAAAAACATAGATGTTTTATGCACAACGGTGGTCTCACGACGGAAAGATGTATCTACTCTTCTGGTTGCGAGTTCGGATGCAATCATATTTTGCAACGTATTGTGCTATTTGAATTGGTAACGTGGATGCTATACAGCAAATTGCACGTAATAACTTACGGTATACGCAACAAACAAGCCGCTCCGAGAAGCTGACATTTGTATAACAAGTTTCCGTCGATAGGCCGGTCACTACCAAAATAGCGATCCGTCACACTCATACAAGAAGTCACCATGATGTAACAGGAAAAAATCTTAAAATTTGTAACATGAAACAATCTTAAAGTACCCATTCTATTTGAATAAGTTTCAGATTTGAATAAGGTGTTAGGCTAGCTATTATCACTAACTGCAATGTGACTAATTGCATCTGTTTGTATCTGCTGCTGACTTGATACTTGATGCTGTTGAGACGTATGGCTGCACCAGCAACCAAGGGTGACATCACAACCATCTCTGAAGAACTCGATAAAATTTCCCGATCTCTTTTGTTGAGTTGCGTTTATTTGGCGAAAATTAAGAATTTCAAAGACGAGAAAGAAACCATAGCAATTGCAAAAACGCCAGGGCATCGAACAAAACGGAAGGTTCTCGAGTAGTTGCCCCATGGCTGGTGGATAAAGATGGATAGCAAGCCAAATTTTCATCGAATCGTATAGTCTATGTGGGAAAGAGCTGCCAAATGATCAACGCAGTTGCGCAGGGAGTGCTGGGTCGCAACCGGTCTCTCTCGGTGGAACAGGTGCTCAGATGCGCAAGGATCTGGGAGTAGTAGACAAAGTATAAACCCAGCTAAAATGAAACTCTGCCCGGGTTGTCATAACCCTTTCGCATCTGGCAAGCTCTACAAATGTTTGCAGCGGTTGTAGAATGAGTATGAGTCAACCAATGCAGCCGTCATATTTGTGGATAACAGTTCCTCGCTAGCTCAACTCACTGAAGAGATAAAGGGAGCTGAAGAAGAGCCAGCAATTCTTGTCAGAGCAATGTGAAGATATGAAGGAAAAACTACATTGGAACGACAAAGAGGTGAAAGACTTGCAGGCTGAAAATCGTAGCCTGAAAGAACATGTCCAGAAGCTTGAGGTGCGGTTGAGCCAAACTGAAGAGGACGTCAATGACCTTGAACAATATGGCCGCCGTGAGGGCCTAGAGTTTGAGGGGCTGACCTGGAAAGAGAACGATAACACGGATGACCTCCTTGTTGGTGTCTGCAAACTATTGGATGTGGGACTTGGATAGGAGAGACATTAGTGTCTCACATAGGCTGGCCCCAGCAACTGAAAGCAACTAGCAACTGTGCAACCGCTGAAACTACATGTTGCATATCACAAGAACTTCCATGGACAGAGTTTTAAAACTGTGACTAGTTACAGTTATCTGTAAGCCTTGAACTGCTGAGGCGAGCACAAAAACGCTGTTAATTCCGGACATTAAACTAACTGGAAAGCAAAGTGTAACAACTGATATCGCCTAATGAGATCACTTTTGCGCCCAAAAGAAGCTCCTAGTCACCACATTCAACTGATCAACATTAGTAACAGCACAAATTACATTCCATGCTCACTCTATTTGTACCTGGTTGAATTGGTCTTATATAGGAATTTTGATCTTTCCCTGGAAGATTCTATCCAGTGACTTGTTACTGTTGAGCTCCATCTTCCGGTGACCACTTAATTCACAAGTGAGGCCATTCTTACGCTGCAAAAATTGCACCTTCAAGTTGGTTTCAAAATCCCTTTCAGCTTAAATTCGCTCTAACAAGCAGAAAATGTAAATCATCGCTTGCCTGCATTGCCATGATGTGTGCTGTTGACATAGTCTAAGACTAGATAAAGTTAAATTGTCACCATTTTATTGATGTTTTGAGAACGAAAGAGATAAAGCTTGTTCCAATATTGGTTTGCTACTTTACGTGAAAAGCAATAAAACAATTTCATCCCATCTGAAGCAATGATTCGCTGAGAAAGATAGAGAAAGCAGGTGAAGATGCAAAAATAGTTATATAAGAAAAGTGACTTTTACGATAGATGCACATTATATCCAGTGGCGTAACTGGAGGTTTGACCCAGGGGGGGCACACTTAGCTGAAACGGGCCCATTGGCCACGGTTTAGGTATGCAATAATTAGTTTCCAAAAACTGATATACGTTATTCCACAAAAACAGAAAATATTTGTCGAGTGATGTAATGAGCTTCAACTGGGTAAACGACTTTAAAGTAAATTTCATGTAACATATTATATCTAAAATTGATACCCATCAATAACTTGTGACTGGGTAAGGTAGGCTTAAGGTTTGTTATAAGACCCACCGCACCCAGGGCCTTAACGAGGCTAGATGGCACCCGGGACAAGATACAATTTTGGCACTCCCGTGTGCGAACCTGATGTCTTTCGGAAGCAAATGTACTGTATTGAAGAAAGTACTTGTGGCATTGTTGAGACTTTTCTGCCCCCCTCACAGTGATTCGGCGTCCCCCGCAGTGATCGGGCGCCGGGAATTTTGCCCTCCTCCTTACGCCCCTGACCACACCTGAATCTTGGTAATTAACTCCTAAATTAATTCCACTTTTTTTCAAAGAACCAACTGCTTGACTTAATGATGGAGCATGCGAGGGTAGATTCTGGGCATTGCCTGAGCATACAACAAAACAAATGTAAGTCCAAAGCGGAATTTTTGAGCTGTTCACTGATCTTTCCGCAGCGATAATAAAACTACATTCATTTAGCAGCTAATAAGCAATAATGCCAAACAATTTTACCTAAATATGGAGCTGCACACCAAACAATTGCAAATAGGTGTGAACAGTGCCGTAGCAGCCGAACTCTGGGCCCCTTCCGAAATGCATACAGGGGCCCTTCTAATGGTGATTTCCAAAAAATATTTCTAAAACGTTGTTGCATTAGCGTTTTTATTCGCCACCATTTAGTTGTCGCTGTAATTTATCTATCGCACGATTACTCAACTGGCGGGCCGTGGTCATACAGCAAAATAAAAGAAATCACTCTATAGTGGCACAGTAGCACACATGAAAAATAATATTACATGACAATAACAATGAAAATATCATAATCAATGTCACATTATAGTAGTATCAAAACGGTTTGAATGGAGTCTTCTGGCATGAAAAACTTTGATGGCATCATCATAATCGTGTAGAGAGCGCACACATGAAGCTTCGATTGACAACATGGCTAAATGAGGACAGTCTGCTATCTGTCATATGAGACCTGTTAGAGGTTTTGATCAGCTTCCGTTTGCTGAAACTCCTTTCAGCGCTGGCAATAATATCGGTGTAGCTTAGCATAATCCGACGTGCAATAAATATGTTAGGACTTCATCAAGGCGTGTGTTGGAATAGAGCTTAACAAAAGGAATTTGGTCTTAATCATTGCCATTTTAACGATGATTTAGAGATGCAGTGCAATGCAAATGCTAGCAAAATTTTGCAGGAAATCAGAATCAAACCTATCGTTCAGTTATGAAAACACTGGTACCGAAGGAACAATCCTTGTTACCGAAGGAACAATCACTGAAAAACGCTAAAAACAAAAACCTACTAAAAATCAAAAGAATACTAAATACCGAAATACAAGCTAACAGGGGGCCCATTTTTTCATTTAGCTTGCCAGGGGGGGCGGCGTGCACCCCTGCCCCCCGTCAGTTACGTCACTGATTATATCTGCATCACTGTGATGTTTTCATGTGAAAACTCACGTTTGGATTGACCTCAAAGAAAAAATTCTGGTCGCAAATGCGTGAATCTGATTAACAACATGCTTGGGAAACAAGTAACCCACAGTGACTCTTATAAAACGAGCAAGAACAAGATACGAGGTATGCGTCCAAGTGTTGCAAGAAATATATTGTAGCTGGCACTCATCAAACCAAAAGTAGTTGGATATGTTCAATGTTTTTTCATAAAGATAAGCTCATTGCAAACTTTTAGAAGCTGGCGCTGATGTTGCATTTTGCTTACAGAGAAAATGCAGTACCCGCAACGAGAATATTTTGCAACGTTAAAATATTTGATCTGACAAGTGAAGCAGAAAAATGGAGTATGAATATTAGAACGTTCATCAACTGCAAAACTAGTAATGATTTGTTTCCTGTAACTTTTATGAGAAAATTAAATTGAACAATGCGTTTATGAAAAACTATTGCCTGCACAAAGTGTCATTGTCGAAAGAATAAATTTGAATCGAATGGTTTACGCTTTAAAATGATGCTGCTTTGTTTCGTACAATTGCATTGTTAGGCCTATTTCATTTATATGAAAATCTGTATGCATATGAAGTGTCAACCAAACTGCTTTCATAGGCTGTTTGTTTGATAGTGTCCTGGTTTGAAGTTACAAACATACGGTATAGTATGCCTAGTTCTACATCATTTACCGGATTTTATAGGAGAACATTAAGACGAGGTCGTCTGCGTCACTATACTGTTGCGATATTGATGAAGGTGTGTCACTGACGTTGATGTTGAACAACACCGCATGCCTTTGGTGGCAAGGACGCATGCAATTGCCACCGATAGTTTTCATAACGAAACTACAATTTACCAGGATGTTTCCAAGGGACCGTACCACGTGTCGTTTGGAATCGCTTGTAGACGTTTAAACACCAGTCTCTGGTGACAAGACCGCGTCATGGGCAGTGGTGAGGTCAACCAGGGTAACATCAACCTTGTTGGTTTTTTTTCAATGTTATCTTCGATATCTTTGGTCACCTACTTTACCTGATGAGTGGTAGAGCGACCGCGTTGGAAGGTGCTGGCTTGGTATATTGGCAGTTTGGACCTACTCAGGACGGTTTATGATACTCCGGGTTTGGGCTCGTTTGGGGGTCTGGAAATTTAGAAGCTGAAAATTTTACAGCTTGGGTTGAACATTCAAGATATCACTGATTTGCTAATCAATATTGAACACAACGCATTTATCTCGGTCAGGCGTTTTCAATCCTCAATCTCCATTGTGTTCGCATCACTGACAAATTCCCAGGCCTGTGTCTCACTTGCAGAAGGCCCTAAACTCCCCAGTATTTTGAAGCTCCCGACAGACTAAATTCCCGACTTTTACAACCAAATGTACGTTGTGAGCCACAGGATAAGTACTTGCTGTGAGTTTGTGTTTTGTCTGTCCGGGCTACTTCTTGGGTCAGGCTGGAGTGTTTTTGATTTCATGTTTCTTGGCGACATTCTTCTCGTGTGACTGCCGCCGCCGCGTGGGCGTAATTAGCAAGGCGCCCGTGACGTGCTGTTCAGTCACAGGCGAAACGCGATCAGTATAGGACGGCCTGCACACCGCACATATCGTTATTTCAGTTTCAGCAAGACGTTTCGGGTTGAATGCTTGATTTTGGTGTCTCTTTTTTATACATGTTTAACTTGTTGTTTTGCGTTGTGTAGATGCATGATTTTTAGTTGATTAAAACCAAGGAAGTTGGTCAATGTTGTGATAAGTTCAGAACAGTGCTCGTCGCGCCTTGGCGTTCTGGCGGGTCATAGTTTTAGCTCTAACCTTCTACAGGTTCACTGAATTGAAAGAGAGACATTTTTAAAGCGTTATGTTAAATTTCGATTATTTGTCAGAATAAAAAATCAAGTAAAACAGCAATACGTAATATTAAAAAAAAAACAATAAAAGATCTAGGTTTGCTGTAAGCTTTCGAGGAATCAGCCGAATGGGTTCTGCTTTAATCTTTTTCCGATGATTCAAACTTCCACATATCTGTATTCAAGTAACTATCGACACAGGTAAAGAGTTTGAATCAATCAGCAAAATTTTTTGACAGGAAATCGATTTCACGTAACACTACGAATCATCAGTGCTGCAACCTTATTCACACAGAAATTTTAGAATGAGGTTATTCTATAAAAATTGGCAATTAAGAACACGAAAACGGTAAGTGAAATAACTCAAGACGCAGAAGGTACCGAGTGTATCCTCACTTTGGCATCACTAATTAAAGAGAGGAATGTGACTGCGGTATGCATACCTCAGTTTTAATCACACTGGCATCGCAAGCAGCAAGAATTCTGGTGGATGGCAGTGGCGTTGATGGCATCTACTCTGCAACAACTAGACGTTGACGGCACATGATTGAGCGATGCTAGTCATTGTGAATGGCTTATGACGTAACAATATTAAACGTATCTCCACAATTTTCGCAGTGCATTTTGTTTGGTAAGTAACGCACAACGCGAGCTGGGAATTTGTGTTGTCAACTTACAACGACTGAGGGGACTAATGATGATAAATGAGAGAAAGTTTGTTTCTCACTTTGAATTATAAGGTGTTGTGAGGCGCATACGAAAATTTAACACGGTCGCATTGATGCATCTTGTGCACAGGTTGCTATGTGACAGTTGCTCTGGCAAAACCGTAGTAGCAATAGCCACGAGCGTTGTATCTGTTTAAGTTTAAGTGACTTCTGATTTGTGATAGTATTCTGTAATGGCGTACTTTGCGTCTCATACAAAATAAGGCTGCGAAGAAGTATCGAAGTTAGTTGGTATGCAATAGGAGAAATGACCAATGTAATCTTAATTTTTGCGCTCCAAATAAAAGCACATTTCCGTTTCTGCTTGGAAAGCTGATAATTTTATTTCAGAACGGAAATAACAAATCAGAAGTTCCAACCGCATCGTTTTAATGTAGGCTGTTTGGAATGTTTAGTGTAGAAAAACACGAAGACGTTTCCTGACTTAAAATGTTTGCATAGAGACAATTAGGAAAGACGACTGAGAATTTTGAATATTAGTTTTTCTAAAACTCTGTCAGCGATATCAAACCACTGATCTACCTCGCTGCAATCATCGAACCATGTGAAATATGAATAACCTACATTAAAACGATTTAAGTCGAAGATATTGCCAGCTGAGGACTTCACTCATTTCCACTATAAAGTCAATAAAGCCAAGGTGTTTTGGCGCCTTGATATTCAGATACAAAAAATTATTATCTTGGACCAGGGATTTCTACACCTGCTGTTAACTGCAATCCACTTTTGTTGGTGAATGCAAGCTATACCTCGACTAGTTCGTGAGACCGTGTAAAACACAATCTTCAATTTCGTTGACTCCAGGTTAGGAAGCATTGTTTGAGTGGGTTTGAATTTTGAATATGAATGAAAACTGTTGTGAATCTTCGTGCCACCGATTTATCAAGACAAAAATAGTTTCATCAGGCAAAAATCGCAGCATGCCATGAAAAGTAAAATGAAGTGTGGTCCGATTTTGAAGTGAAGTGTTTTGGATTAAAGCACAAGACATACATCAACAGCTGCCTTCACTTGTTCCAAACCTGTGTCATTTTTTCAAGTTTTATTTGCTCTTGTGCAGTGTTTTTTCAAGTTTTTTAAAAGGGTGTCGTAGTAGAGCTTCAGGATGTCAACACCATTTTCCCTTCTATGTTTGATGCTTTTAACTGATTTTCATTTCACAAAAACTCAAGTTTCCGTCCACGTATGCTTTCCGTCCAAGCATGTCCAAGTATTATTTCAATACAACATTCATTTTGGCCAAACAAATTAAAGACAATTTCATAAATAGAAAGGTTCGATGCAGGCCTGCATACTCATTCATTCATTGCCGTGCCCGGTTTTCCTTTGGGGAGAGTCGCGGGAGCACCTGCCCTAGGAGGACTCGAAACACCTCAAAATCAACAGCAATCTCAGATAGTTCTGCTGACTCCACGCCATGACGGGACCAAGCAAGGTCGGAGATGTAGTCACTCCACCTGCTCCTTGGTCGAACTCTGGGCGGCTTTCCCGTGGGTGCAGACTGCAGCCCGAAGGCTTAGTTCGCCATTCTTTTCTGAGACATTCTGGATACATGGCCGAACAAACATAGCTGGGATCTCTCAATTCGGAGAAGTGGCTTGACGTCCCTGGCTTTACGGATTTCAGACCTGTGCTCTTTGTCACGAAGTGTCACACCGAGATCTCTTCGCAAATATCCGATCTCTGCCATCTACTCTTTTGATAGTATTCTTTCAGTCGTCACCTGAGATTAATGACCACAGGTGTGGATCGGAACAAAATCCGATTTAAAAACGGAAAGCTTTGCGGTGTTTGAAAGTTCCCGTTTCGTCACCACAGTGCGATAGAGCTCTTGTAGAACTGCGTTTGCTTACGTGTATCAATCCCTTTGTTCCGACTTTCGCCACTCGTGAATACCACCCCAAGGTACTTGAACGTCTCTACCTGCTGCAGTGAATTGCCGCTCACTTGCAGAAAACACTGCCTTTTTGCAGAAGGCAGTGTTTTCACTGTTAGGCAGTGTTTTTACTTGCAGAAAACACTGCCTAACAAATTGGTACTGCAGGCGTCTTGACAGACACAATACCTCAGCCTTTGTAGTGCTGATTTTCGTTCCTGCTTGGTCGTACGCAGCAGAAAACCGACCAAATGCGTGCTGAAGGCCCTGTTAAGAAGATCCACGCATGCAGTACCGATTCGTTCACAAAAAGCACAGGGTTCATCCTGCAGTTACCAACAATGATACCCTCGTCGACGCTTCTGTGACTGTCTATCATCAATTCATATAGACTAGGGCTCTCAATGTTTTGGAAGAGGACCACATAAGCTGTTGCACAACTGTTCGAGGGACGGACATTTTGCGTAATGTGATTTTTTCGGGATATGTTCCATTCTACCAAATTAACACATTTTTTGTAAAAATATTATTGTTTCATTATTAGAAAAATGTGTTTTGCGGCCGGGTTAAATGGCTTCGCCGGTCGGATTTGGCCCGCGGGCAGTAGTGTCGAGAACCCTGATATAGACTATGAAGAGGAGTGGTGACAGCACACAACATTTACGAAGTCCAATATCAAACGCTGAACGGTTGTGATTTAACTCCGTCGACACGGACACAATCTTTTGAGCAGGAATACAATTACTCGACTGTCAGCACGATGCACCCATCAACATCGTATTCCCACAACCCCTCAAAGCTTTTCACGAGGAACCCGACTTTATACTTTCCCGAGGTCGACAAAACATGTGTATACGTCTTTGGCATGCTCCGAGGATTTCTCAAATTTGGTGGAGAGTGGAAATTTGGTTTGTAGTGCTATGGCCGCGAAGAAAACAGCACTGGGTATTATCCAGCTTTGGTTCAATTATTTTTGCGGCATCTTGGCATACAATTTTCCTGGGAGACTAAGCAAAGAGATGGCGCGGTAGTTGGTTCATTCACTCCTGACCTCTTTCTTGTATGGGGATGGTCAATTTGCCAATCTTTCGGTGCCCTTGCGAAACGCCATGCCACTTGACACACACGAATCAGTCGAACCATCTGGCGTTCCAGGTTCCCCTAATCCACCATCAAACTTTTCGCAATTAGCTTAGCTCGGATTTAGCAGCGGCATCAGAGAGCTTATTGATGCACAGTTCTACGGAAGCTTTCATCCAGGGACGGATCCAGAGGAGGGCGATAGCCCCCGTAAAACCTAGGAAAATAACTTTATTCACCATGATTTTGGACAATTCGGAAAACATCACTCTCGATTATAAGGCCATTTTGCGATCCATTGTTTGTCACAGCAGTGTTGTGAAGTATATCGCCCTTCTAACTTTACTAGCTGGATTAGCCCCTAGTTTCATCTGTGCCAAGTTAAAACATCCCGCCTGAAAAACTTTGCTCAGTTCTGTCAGGTGAGGTGCCAATGTTGACAAAAGGAAAGTACTATGTTGAAATTTTTTGTTTTCATAAATCGCAGCAAAACAACGTAAATTGCCATCATTTTGATTTTCTGACATCTGCTTCAGTGCGACCCAAATAGCCAAAATCTCACTCCTTGCTCTCATTGTTACCTCAATGGACAACGACCTTGTTTTGCGTTCCGACCTTTTGTCTTCATTGTAGTCTGATGCATCGCCAGACAAACCGATCACAACGGTGAAACAGTAAAGCACTTCTGTAATTGCATTAAAGTGTTTTCACAGTTTCGTACACCATATTGTACAAATCTGCGGCAATATAGTAAGAGGCCGAAGCGAGACGGCGTACATGACAGCGTGCAGACACCAAACTTACAATTTTCTTTCCCAATTTCTTCGCCTGAAAATTGTTTCGGCTCACAACATTGCAGTCGTGTGTTGCAATAGCCACGTGCAAGAAAATATGCTTTCCTCAAATCTTTTCACTTCAATACAAGGAAAAACCATATCTTGGCTTTTTAGAATTTAGGGTGTCATTGCAAAATTTTTGGGTGTCATTATGACACCCAAAAACGGCTTAAAAAACACTGCTCTGTGCATAGGTATTTTTGAGCTATAGACACATCATGGCCGTGGATAATTGAGGGCAATGCAGGTAAAACAATGTCAGATGCACAGTTTCTGTCGGACAAACCGATCGTTTTCCTTTTGAAAAGAAAATGAGGTAGAATTGCTTAAACAATGCTTTTGAATACTTTTAAGCCTGTGTAGATGTAGAAGAAATTGATAAAATTAAAAAATAAGCTCCAACCACAACGAATTCACAAAAAGCAAAGAGAATAAATATTGAAACAAGGCCGAAGCACTTGCAAAGAAAATATGAATCTCTGGTCAGAAATTCACTGTGGTGGCAAAACGTGAGTAGGATGTCAATTATGTGAAACGTAGCAATCAGCTTGAAATTATGGTGCAGAACGCAAAAACGGAATTGCAAAAGCCTCCAGGGCGATATTGAGGTTGATTGTACAGCTGAAGCGGGTTCTTGGTAGTAATTGTGCAAATCGAAGAGGCTGTGACTTTTTTGTTCCAGGCAGAAAACTATAATGAGAGTGGAAAACCAGATTTGCTGCCTGAAAAAGAAGTAAATGTTAAAACAAGCGCAGGTTTTGTGAAATGTTCAAATATTACAAGTGGGTGTTTTTTTCAATTTGATATTTTAAATGCTTCGAACGTTTCGATCTCAGGAAAGTGCTGAACTTTTCGTGAAATTAAAGGCATCGAAATTATTTTAAGTGAAAACACCGGTTAAAAAATCAGTTGCTCCTGTTCACTGTGTGAAAAGAACAATGTTGTGTTAGTCTGAAGTACCATAGTATGATGAGAGACAACAAACAAACTTTAGCCTTGCGGCAAGCTTCTGAGGAATCTGCCTGCTTTCTGCTTTCATTCTTCTGCGACGATTAAAACTCGCAAGCGTATCTATTTTTATGCTTAAAGGCCACAAAGATGGTGGCAAGTAAATCAGTCACAGTTTATTGACGGGGGACTAGTTTCGCGTTTTGCAACTCATCATTAGTCCTTATTCAAATAGAATCAGTAAAGTATGATGAGAGATGTTACTTTTTAGTATGATGAGAGATGTTACTTTTTAGTATGATGAGAGATGGAGCTGAAGTATGATGAGAGATGTTATTCTTCACATTGATAAGTGGCAGATATTTGAATTACACTTTGCTATCATACCATTTCTTTCAAGATCATGCTGAAGCTATTACAAGTCTGATTTTTCGTAAGTTCCAGACATGTTGCGTTCTACTTTAAGGATATTTTTCAAAACTTGGGTGATACTATCATTTTCGGCGAAAATATTCACTGGGGGTGAGTTTATTAGGTTAGTTTATGATAATGATGACTTAGTTTTAAAATATTGTGAAATAGAATGTTAACATGTAGCAAAGTAAAACTATGCTAAGAAGAAATTGGTGAGGCTTGATGCAACATAACTAGTCATTCATGCGTGACGACAGCCATTCGTCAGTGCTTTTGCTGTTGAGGTTTAGAGAGCACAAATTCAGTTGATACCTCAGTGGCAAGCAACGGTCGTCTTTCATAATCACCATTGCTGTCAGTGTTTTGTGCGCATCAGAGACTACAGTACGTGGATCACTTAACTGCGCGACCAAGTGCTGCATTTTGATTTCCTTCATCGAAGAAAAAAACAAGAATTGCTTTTCAAGTTTTAACTGTGCTCTGAACTTGTGATGTATTAGTTTTAGTGTAAACGTAAAGGACTTCTACAAAGTAAGTGAACCCCTGAACATCTAAGATTTTTGTGATTAGGTGACACCAGAACCGTCGCCAGAAAGTTTTCAATAGGGGGGCTTTGCGGTTCTGCGGGGGGGGGCTTGACATTATAAAATTAACCAAAACTCCACTGATTTATAGTGTTTCACGTTTCAATTTGGGGGGGCTTGAAGCTTTGTTTGGGGGGGGCTGAG
>Ga0210059_1009956_pt1 | contig 14753 bp, 8 predicted proteins | sample Ectturendosymbi2_FD_188042 | JGI IMG/M metagenome (GOLD analysis project Ga0210059, IMG submission 188042) | Ecteinascidia turbinata endosymbiont from Florida, USA - Sample 2 (SPAdes) (version 2) | ecosystem: Host-associated > Tunicates > Ascidians > Unclassified | place: Key West, Florida...
AAGCACAAGCGAATTATGGTTATTCGGGGCATTTAACTAACAGGAAAGCAACCAGCAGCAATAGAGCTCACATGCCATGCTCACTCTACTACTATTAGGTTGCACTATCATTATATAGGGATTAGAGAATTACGATAATTCGTTTGTGGTGACTATCACAGTGACTTGTTATTATTATGTATTGCCACTATTGTGTTTGTGGTGACTGTCGCACGTTGTAGCTTTATTTTCATTAATGTATAGACCATAAGTGTCTGCTACATGTGGTAGTTGATTATGATTTATTTGTAGAAAGTGCTCTCAAAAATGGATATTAGGAAGTTTATGAATAGAAAAAGCATTTCTGATAGGCGAAGTGTAGAAAACAATTCCGACAAAAGATTTCAGAAGTGTTATGGTAACAAGTGACCATAACATGACTGGCTCAGAAAATGGTGAAAATAGCAGTGAACCAAGATTGAAGAAGCAATCGGTGCGAATGGTCAATCTAAGTGGATTACAACAGTCAGTGACGAAATGTGTTGTGTGTGTATCTTAACCGTGTGCTGTATTAATGTCTTACAAAAAGTTATAGTGTGAATATTGAGTGGAATAACTTGTATGATAGGTACTTGGTGTATTAAGGAAAACGCAACGTATATGAGGAGGTTAAAGAATTCTCAAAATGCGAATGTCACTCGCAAAACTTTCAAACGGTAATGGAATGGCTAAAAGAAACAATCAAATTGGCAAAGTAATTGCAGATTTAAATATAAAAACCGCGGAAAAAGCTGTCAAAATCAAAGCAAAAACAAAGCATTATGAGTGCTATATTTACAGTTGGGAGTGGCAAGATGTTGCCACAACGTAAACGTAAACGAGATTTAGAAGAAAAATGCACAACGAAAAGGAGTGCATGAGAGCTGCTAAGTATATACGGGATTACTGACATCAGTGTCCTGATGAAACCTCTTGCTGAAATGGACAATGATGCGGCAACCAAAGCAGTCCTAAAATGGATAGCTCTTAACAGCATAAGTGGACAGAAATATGAAATACGCCTGCAAGTTCCTGAAAGGCAAATCGTTTACGTAACCCGACTGGCCAACAGAAAAAGATCACTGTATATCACCAGCATTCGGGAAGCGCCGGAACTAACTGGCAAAGCATTGCACTGCTGGCTCAACAATGTGAGCTACCGAATGTTGACTCATAATGAGATTCAGCGAAGTGTAAAACGTGCAGATGCGGTGAACTAAATGAAAGAAGATATATTACAGGCTGCAATAAATTGGCACAAAAAAAGAGAAGAACAAAAACAATTGATGGAAATTATGTAAGCCGCGACTAAGTGGGGTGAAACCTTCCTACTAATGTTGCGTTATCCGAGATATTACTGTGCTTATGTTTAACGTATATTCCATATGTTATATGCCAGTGTGTATATCGTTGTATAAGAACCTTAATAAGCTGCATAATTGTAAGGTCGTGTTTTACAGAAGAAAAACTTAGTAGCGATAAATGGAATTAATAGAATATTTAAAAGAAAATTGCAAAACGAACCAAAATATAAAACCAACACTTCGAATACTTGGAACGGTCAAAAAGGAAGAGAATCAACAACCTTTATGCATGTTAACGGATGTCAGGGCCATGACATTGGTCCTAAGTTGGCTAGCGTGGAAAGAAAAAAGAGGAAAAGTTGAATTGCGTTTAGCCGAACAAAAATAACAAAAAGTATATATGTTTGAATTATTATTAAGTAAAGGTGCGTTTCGCGTTGAACGTATATGCGACTCCAAAGAGGTGATAGACAACGTATTGCACCATTGGTATCACAATATCACTTATGAAACATTGACCATGGAAGAAATAAAAAATAGTGTTGAAAATGCCGACATTTTAAATATGCTTAATGCAGTTTGCAACACAAATGAAGAAGTAAGTGATTTAGATTTGGACTTATAAAAAGAAAAGTTGATGAAAAGTATCCGTTAACCCTGTAATAAGAATGTATGTGTGCGTATAGAGTGCCCATGTATGCAATAAGGCACAATATTTTTATGTAATGATGACACATGAAAGTCCGTGCCAAATGCGTACAAAAAGAAAAATAAGCTGGTTGCTTTAAGGACAAGTTTTGTATGCGGCCTTGTATGCTATTTCGTACGCATTTTTGTATGCATGGTGTACAATTATTAGGGAGGAATTAAAACCAAACTAAAATTAGTAAGTGATAATACAGTAAAATGATGTGGAAAATAACTGATGTGGAAGACAGTAAAGGTGACGATAGAATAATATAAGAAAGTAAAATGTGTGGCCAACTATTTTAATACAAGTGGATGAAAACGCTGAAAGGGTAATTTGACTCGAACAGTTTTCTTATGCTGATTTGTACGCAGATCCGTACGCAGTTGTGTACGCTTTTGGACCAGATTTTGTATGCAGTAGGGCTGTATGCGACGTCATAAGGAAAATAACAACGAATATTTGCCTATATAAGCTGCTGAGATTTCAAAGGTAGCTCAGAAGAAGAAGAAGAAGAAGATTTCGGACAATGAACTTGTCCTATGGACACGATGCTTGTTGTACTGAGACATGCCCTTTGATCTCGTGATAAGGGAGGGCTCGGTTGGAAGCATTTTGTCATACTTTACAAGGGAGGTGCCTGGTGAAACAGGTTCCCTTGGGCAAGACAAATTAAAGAGAACAAATGCGGTCGTGATTATGCGGTAGTGCGTGACTTGACACAGGAAATAATGATGACGCAAGCGCAGTACTGTATGAAGGCGAGGTTTGAACTCGTGGTTGTGAAACCTGGAACGGTTGTGTTTAAAGCGGTTGTAGAGAAGAAAGCCTGAATTTAAGTTGTTAGTGTGAACGCTGACAGAATGTTAATTCTGTTTTAAATTAGTTGAGAAAGCTATGAGAATGGTTGAATGTTTACTTTAACAACTGCACAGTGAGATTAGTGAATGCAGTTTAATTTGTTGTGTAATGGCGCAGTTTGAATGGTGAAAGTCATTACTGCATCAATGTATATTGCCGTTGGTAAAATAAGAATACAATAAGCTCTGTTTAAATCGTACTAGTGATCCCAATGCTTGTAAATTACAGGTATTGTTGGTTGCTGTACTGTCTCTGCTGTTGTCTGTGTAAGGTGAAGGTAAATGGGGGTCAATTTAGAACCACAACGGGATAGTTAGAAAAACGGTGTAGTAAAATAAACTATAACTTTTCTGACTCTTTTAAGTTTGTTAATCTAGCCAATTAACATTCCTACAAAAGAAGTGAGTTCTGTTCAACCAGCAAAGACTAATGAGAGAACCGCAAACGTATTTCAAGTCCATTTCAGACTGAGTTGTGTTAATATGCGCCAATGCAGCAAAATCTGTAAAGGATGACAGAAAGCACACCTTTATGGCAAATTCGTAGGCCTGTACAGCTCCACTTGAAAAAGATTTCAAAATCGATGCGAATAGAGCGCGTGCTTTCAGGGGGGCATTTTCTTTGTGGTGTAGAAACAGTAAAGTGTTTTGTGAACATCCGTTTGCATTGTAACGTCAGCAACCTGAAAAAGATAAGTTAAATGTCGACTTGCATCTCCCTGGAAAAATTTCTACGGACGCCCATGACTATTTTCACCCTTTCAACAAGCTTTGACGTATGGGCAAGTCAGGCTAAGCTTACCATGTATGAAATTGAAAACTAAACAAAACGTATTATGACGACACAAACCGTTCTTGAATAGTTTACTTTTTACTACAAAACTGAAGATGAAACAAATCTACACATTGTTCTGTTCATTTACATTGCTTTTTCTTGATTCTTGAATGTTGAATGTAGTCAATAGTTCAAAAATGAACAATTTAAAAACTATTCAAGAATTTTCAAGGACGCCGGAAAGTATTCAAGGACAACAAGATGTTTTTCAAGAATCAAGGACATAACGAGTTTTGATAGCAAATTCAAGGACAATTCTTGGCGCTCAAGGACGTCTGGCAACCTTAATGGAAAGGAAAGTGATGTGGCGGCCTGGAAATGGCGCTACATATAAATAAATGGTCACTGTCATATGGTGCCCGTAAGCAAACAAGTCACTGTGATAGTCACCACAAGCGAATTATCGTAATTCACCTATCCCTATATTATGATAGTTCAACCAACTATCAGTAGAGTAATCTCTTCGGGTGAGCTCTATAGCTGCTGGTTGCTTTCCTGGCAGTGTTATGCCCCGAATTACCATCTTTCTCTTGTGCTTGCCTAAGTAGTTCAAGGCACTGCAGATACCTGTCTGACACATTCCAGTTCTTTTTTCCTGCATCTGGCGTGCTGCAGTCATTGACTGCACAATACACTGGCAAGCGAATTCGGAACTACAGGCATCTAACTCTAACTGGTAGGCATCTGACTAGCAAAGAGGTACCCACCCTGGTGTACATGTACGTTCTGTGGGGTACATTTGCCTATTTGAAGGGGTACATTGAAGGTTAGCAGCAGAAGGGAAAATATATTTATATAATATTTATTTCTAAACAGGGTATTTATACATAGCCTATATCAGTGAATATTATTTTCAAAAATCATTATATGCTTATTGCTTAATATATCTACGGTTAGTCATGTTTGCAATGAGATATTTTAGGGGCACATGCTCGTCTGTCGAAATGCTGAAGGGTAGCCTACATGGTCAGAGAAAGGTTGGGAACCCCTGGACTAGCACAATATTTTCAGGGCTGCAAATCTAAGGTTCAGGGTTGCAAGTTTAAGTTTTGTTAACCACCCATTCTTCTGTGTAATATGAATATGTGGCGTGGTGATTCCCCAGATATAGCCTGACGTTGAATTCGCAGCAGCAGTGGTAGAGTGATCCTAGTCAAGCTGGGCAATTCTATTATTTCTGTTACGCAGAGCGTCGTGGGTTCAACTCTCTCTTTAGGTGGCTCAGGGTGACGCAGCTTTGTGGCTACAACACATGTTATCAGTACCCTATATCAGGGGTGGGCAAATAGCGACCCGCGGGCTAAATGTGGCCCGTCTCAGCGTTTTAAGTGGCCCGCTGAAGCATTCAGAAAATGTCTTCATATCTAACATTTCCTTGAACTTATCACAACAAATGTTAGTGCTGACTGCTTAGGCTAGCTTAACCGAGAATCGCTTCCGTGTCACTAAGGAGGTACAGCCCTCCGCCAAACGTGACCTTCTCAATATCGCCCCCGAGCCAAATTAATTGCCCACCCCTGCCCTATATCATACTGCTTTGACAGCATGGCAACACTGCTTTGAATGTATGACATCTCTCCATTGACAGTTCAGTATAATCGTAATCATAGGTGTACGGGAAGGCATTTTACTGGGGGGGCGGAAAATATTTGCCCTGAAACCAACATTTTTGTTTAATCCGAATAGGGCCTGAAACTTCTTGTAAATCAGTTCTATAAAGTTAAGTTCGTTTATAATGGCTTCATCTGTAACGTCAAGTCGTCTATAATGTTACCTTTTGTTCGGACTCGATGGCATCTTTTAAATGCTTTTCAATGCGCTTATAACGTCACTTCGGCAGTAACATTTTTATGCAATCCCTTAGAGGCAGGGCCAGATTCAGCTGATGCGAGGTCCTAGGCTAATCCAATTGTGAGGCCCCTTCTCCCAATGTTATGAGGAAAAAATGGAAAAGTGTTAATCAATTTCTGGAAAGCCGAAAATGACGATATCGACGCTCTGAAAGCACGATCAATAAAAAATTCCAAATCATTATTAGAGTGCCCCACGATCACTGCGCTTGTTGCTGCCTTTGACGCAAAAGCGTTCAATGACACGAAATTGTTGAAATCTTACTTGGCTGGCGGGAACAAGGATTATCAATTTTTACAGGAAAACCAACTGAAAAAGTCACGGTCATATACTGCATCTGACAAAACATATGACCTACATTTTTTATAAGTTTCACATCTGTTTTTTCTTATCTACGATTAAAAAAAACACACTGCACATGTGCGTGGCGGCATAAAGACATTAATAAAGCAGGCTACAATGTAAGGACCATGTTGCGGCTATAGCTTACCGCGTACCACAGCTGTAAAAATCTTACACACAGCAGCAAAACGTGTCAAGTAAAACACACCCAAATGGTTGCAACTGCTAGCATGGGTGGCGGAACCTTTTTCAAAGTGGGGGGCACAAGTGCACGTGAAAAAAAATATAGAAAAATTTTTGTGGTTTGAATTGGCAACTGTGACATTGAATTGGCAACTGTGACATCAGACTTTCAGCATTTAGGCTCAACGAGACTTTGGACATTCTAAGGCAGTGGTTCCCAAAGTGGGCGGTACCACCCCCTTGGGGGCGGTGAGAAACTCTAGGGGGGAGGTGAAGCAGAAATGGGCGATTGGGGGGTGGTGAAGCAGAATGGGCAGTAGGGGCGAGATAGGAGACCCAGTTAATAATTACATTTCTGTTGTCTTACTAACTTTGAGTGACCAAATGTCATAAAAAACAGTATGATCAACAAACATGTATGCATGTAATTTGTAAACAAAAACTTAGCATTTGGAAACACACCACTGTCTACGCAAATTCGTTGCTTCAAAAACATTCAGTCCGGTATGAATTATGTTTTAAAATATACTTAATTGCATTGGGTAACTCGGCCTCTGATGGATGATCCCGAGCAAAGCGCGAGAGAGCGAAGTCGAGAGAACGCCTACTACGAACGATATTGTTTTTTCAGGTCACCTGCAAGCAGGGGCGTAACGAGGGGGCAAGGGGGCACAATTCCCCGGGCGCCGAAAAGTCCCAACAATGTCACAAATACCTTCTTCAATACAAAACATTTGCTTCCGAAAGACCTCCGGTTCGAACATGGGGCGCCAAACTTGCTTCTTGCACCGGGTGCCATCTAACCTCGGTACGTCCCTGCCTGCAAGGCTGCAACACGAACGCGAAAGGCCAGATATGGATCGAAAATAAATGAACAATCACACGGTCCAAAGAAACGAGTTCATGTGAACAACTTAGTGAAGTGGGATCGTAGGTGGTGGCACAAATATGCAAAGCAAGCAAGCTCGTGTTCTCAGATATAAATCGTAATCGAAGACTCAGGCTAAACTCGTGGAGCCCGTGTGCCGGAGTCGCCACTGGGCTGTTAAAAGCACCAAGAGCACAGCTTAAAAAACAGGTAAAAATGACACAGCATTGATACCTGTCTTAAACACATTCAAAATCACAACTTTTCCACGTCTTGAACACAGAAGTAACATGACTGAATAATCATTCTGCAACTGCATTAGATACCAGTGTCAAGCGAAATATCTGACCTCTGTGAAATTTCTGACCTATTATTGTTTGTCAGCTATTTTGCTGGTCGGAGAAAAAGAACGAAGTTTGGCGATTACTTTTTGGATATGTGTTGTATAAATTAAAACTTTTTGTTAAGATGTCAGTGCCAGATATCCACAACAAGCTACGGTACGGGAATAACTATTACCACTGAAACATATTGGACGCAGTCTTAGACCTCAATTATTTTTCTTTTATCTATCCTAACAAAAACCCTAACACGACACACTTAACTTAACACTAAACCTTGAGCCCTAATCATGAGTTTTCTCCGCGTATTGTATGTGTAGAATATTACTCTGTGGATGCGCACATGGCGTGAAGTCAGAAATTTCGCTTAACACCGGAATGCAAAGACAAGACAAAGAATATGCAGCAACTAGCAAGATGTTTGTTGCAAGGATGCCAACTGTGTTGCCAATGTAGAAATAAATATAGCAGTTTAGTGATGCCAATGCAAAAACTAAAACACAATTGAAATTTATCTGTCAAATATTTCATTTTTGCATGTAGGATTCAGCAAAATTTCACTATTCAGAATAGTGTTGAAACGCTTGAAATTACACCAAGTTTTTGATGGTGTGGCATGAACTTTTTCCGACCCACAAGCATGGGTATCGGAAGGGGAGCAGGAATTTCAAAATTTCTGCAAAAAAGGTTATTTTCTTAGTTTCGAGTGCAGTAAAAACCAAATTTCACTACTTTTGATCCTCTTAGAAAAACCTTTGGAAAAATCCACTAGCGCCCACCTGGAAAATATCGATTTACTTTAACAACGGACCCCGTACTAATTATACTTGTTTAGGCAAAATTCGCAATTCAAAAGTGGAGGGGACAGGCCCCTCCAGAAATAAAAGTGGGGGGGCCTAGGCCCATGCGCCCCCCCGGTTCCGCCACCTATTACTGCTAGGTCCACCATTCACGTGTTTGTTACTTTTCCAGACTGCTAAGGATATTGAACGCAACGAAACCGTCGCGCGAAAGGACGTGAGGTTTAAACCAGAACCGTCTCCAGGAAGTTTCCAACAGGGGGCTTTATATTTGCACAGGGGGACTTGACATTCTGCAAATTTAACAAAAGTCACCACTGATTTATAGTTTTTCATATTTAAATTTAGAAGGGCTGAGACCACCATTGCTTTCCTGTGGCGACGGGACTGGTTTAAAATTCCTTATGCTGTCCTTATTGCAATACGTACAAAAAGGTACGATAATCGATTCAGGTAAGGTTGAATAGAGACCAGTAAACAATTAAAAAGGTTTTGTCCTGGCCTTCATAACAAAATCATGTTGGAATTCATTAAAAATTGTTTGCCTACGTTCGTTGCTAATGCACCGAATGCTTAGTCTGCGCAACCTCTCCTGGAGCATTGCGACCCTTTATTTCATTTTTAATTTTTGGAATCTTGAAAAAACTTTCTCCTGAGTGGTTAGTAACCATCAACCCAAGAAATAAAGTTCCGTGTGGTTAGATAAACTAAAAGTCACTAATCTAATAAGGCATCAGCCCGAACGTGCTTTTGTCATTTCCTTACTGGTACCCTTTGTCTCTTTGGGGTAGCCTAGAGTTATATGGTTGCCAGTTGCCAAATTGACTTTTGTTTGCTATTCAATCTCATTAAGATCTTCTCTGATTTGCTGAGTATGGAAGAAGTATAAACTTGCGCAAGTACTCAATAGCAGTCTGGTTTCTGAATAACTTTGTTAAAGATTATCTAAAAATACCAAATGAGCTTTACAAAGGGAAGCCCTAAAAAAGCTACAGCATTGCTCAGAAGAAGCAACTATGTTTTTATTGTAGGATAATGCTGATAGCAGTGGCGATTCTAGATTAAAAAAGTGCGGTGGCACCGCGGGGCCAAGGAAAATGTAGGGGGGTACAACATAAATGTCTATCTTGCATGGTGACTTTTCGTTGTTTTGAAGATTAAGTTGCTATGATAACCCTATCAGGCCAGTAGCCACGGAGGGGCATTCGGGAGCAGTGCCCCCCAAATTTCTTTTGTGCCCCCCCAAATTTTCTTGTTCCCAGAAAAATTTGTTTCAAAAATATATTAAAAACAAAATCTGCCCCCTTAAAAATGTATTTGGACCCTCCAAACCTCAAAACCTGGCTACGGGCCTGAACCCTATCAAACCCAACATAGGCTAATTGCGAATATCGGTAAATATGAAGTAGCGTTGTTATTCACTAGAGACCCTGAACGCCACTGTAGATGCAATCACACACGTGTACTGCTGTGTCGAATATTCTGCGCTAACCATGCAACTTCACAGCACTGCACATGTAAAATGAAACACCATTTTCCGTACACAATTGTGTCGACCCCACATGAACAAAAACAGCTCCACGAAAGTGAATACAATTGACATGAGCGCGAAACGTTTCCAACCACGAATTCCATCTTGACACAGAGACAAGTAGGCTTTTGATAGCCAACTAGTTTTGTCAAAATCATCTTATTACAGAGCAAATATTAAAAAAATTAAAGCATCTGCCAACGGATTGGTGACTACTGACTGATCCGTTTTTGTGGTTACTTGTGGACATTGTGATTGTGGTGTAACCATAACAACTTTATGCAACTATTATTACGAGTGTTATGCCCACAATAGAGTAGTCAGCCCAAAAATTTGCGGAAGGGCCAAAAAAATTTTGGGGCTCCAAAATGTTTGATTTTGGCGAATAACACCATTTTGTTTGGGATATCGCTTCACAAAGCACAAAAAACTATATGCTATAAAATTGGGGGGCATGGCCCCCTAGACCCCCCTGGCTACGCCTATGAATGCACATCTCCAGCGTGGATAGGATGAGGACTATTCAATGCAGTATGCAGTTAACAGCAGCGAGGTTTCGGCACCAGTTGCACCTATAGCAGCGCCGCAGATAGCTGTGCATCAGCGTTTAGGGCGTGTACTGTACCTGATAGCAAGATTTAACAGCAGGCGTAAAACGTATTTTGTAGAATATTACCAACAAAGTCGTTCATTTTAATATTCACACTGAATTTTCCTCTGACTGATCCTCAAAAGCTGGCTTTTCAACCCTGCGTTGATTACGACTGTCTTGTCATAAGCGAAACCAGCACCAACTCTAAACCTAAAAAGATTCAGACAAATAGACAATGAGTAATATAATTCTCATTAATTCTCATTACAAATCCCAGCACAGTCTACGTTATAATGTTATATAATCATCACCTCACAATCATCGTAACTTAATCCTTCGATTATCATGTCGACTATCAAATTCATCAGTGAAATCACCGATATCTAATTTTCAGCTCGTACCTTTCAAATGAAACTAGATCATTGTTTCCAAATCGATCATGGAATTTCTGAGAAATGTTTTCACTAATTTCAGTTTTGAAAAACTTCTCTCACGTGAAGCGCTGGTGACGGGAAGAGTTACAGCTACCAGTAAAAATCAAACGCAGCTTTAGTCGTTATAAATAAAACAAATTGTTCGAGCGACATAGGCAGCTTCGACTCTTTCCGAATCAAATTCTTTGCCAAAGTTATTTCATGTTTTAAATAATTTTCACTAAACGAATGAAATGTTTGACCTCCGGGGCAAAGAGCTGAAATACACGAAAGAATTGCTTCTGAATCACTGCAGAAAATCCCTACAAAATTCTGTGAGCTTGCAGGGCATGCGTGGGTAGAGTTAAAACTGTAGTCACGAACCACGTACGTAAGATGTTTGCGAGGTCGTATACACAAAGTGGCAGAACGCAATACTGCAGCCAGGATAATATCGCATAAATTAACTGAAACCAATTGTGAATGCTTTTACAAGCCTTTCGCAACTGGGACAAGAAACAATCTGCTGACAGTAATGTAATCCAGTTCCATCTCACACTGAAGTGCATGAAAGATCAATCTTCCCATTTCTGCGACTGTTTCTTAATTTCGAAATGAATCTTGCAACACCACGACCGCGTTCTGACAAATTTCACTTGGGATCTGAGCAACCACTGATGTGTGTCGTCATAAACAACTCTAGTTACCCGGCCGTCAAAAACAACAACACAGCTTATTATGCATTCGGGAAATATTGAATGCAAGCAAGAGGGTTTCTAAATAATCGTTTAAAATATTGCTGGCCGAAAGTTATCAACAGTGGTGTAAGGTCCGTTTCTAATGCCCGAGTTAGAACAGATCTAACGCAATTTAGTTTTGATGTAATTTATTTAATTACTCCGTTTCTACTAAATTGCAAGTAGTGAGTCCTTTTGACCTAACCGAGACCACCCCCTCAGCTAAGTTGCCATGTATTCTAGCCTTCTCTGCTTTGTACAAAACACTAGCACAGTAACCGACAGAAACTATTCTAACGCAGTTCCTGGAGTCATGTGGTGGATTTAACACATAAAAGCATTGTATTCTCGTTAACCAACGGATAATTCACACTTTACACGATTATGCACGCGATGTCACACTTTACATTTCATCAGAAAAGCCAACATTGTATCATTTTAGGTTTCCTATCCTTATGTCCTAACTTTCCTATGCAGAAGTTTCATGCTTTTACAAAGACCATAGCTCCTAATTTTGCTGTAATATTGCGAGCTAGCAAAAACGCTGTTGCCTGTTCGCCAACTAATTTCCAAATGATTCTTCTCTCCTCTCTCCCAAATTTCCGAACTGGGGCTTGTCGAAAACGCATGCGCAGTAGCAAAGATCACTAAACTACGTGCATACTGCACCTGCAATCGATTCATTTCCTTTTTGCGTCAGCAATACAGACTTTTTAATTCGTGTTAGTCTTTTTTGTTCTCGGCTATTGTTTTAAGTTTTCCCAGACTTTTACGTAGCATTTCATGTTTCTCCGGTCATCCATAAATTTTGCCAGATGTAATTTCTTTGTTCTTACTTTGTAATTGGTTTTGTAACGAGTTTTCTCGGCACCTGCTATTGCTGAATTGAACTTCAGTTTTGACGTAAGAACAATTTCCTTAATACCGTCATTGCTGAACTTAAGCCCAAGTTTGACGTAGAAACTTGTTCATTTCTCACTGCTGCGAAATTCAGCCAAGTTGTAATGCATTTATCGAGAAACGACCATTTCGCTTACTTTCATAGTTTTGGAGAACGTCATAGGTATTGTTGCGCATCACTGCACACAACTTTGTAGTCCGTTATGCTCCATTTTGTTATACTTTAATTCTTTCTCACATTTCGTAATGATTTTTAGGCTTTTGTCAATAATTAAATTTTGTTTCTTACTGTCTAACTAGTTTCGTTTTTTAAATGCAAATGTTGGACTTTCACACACAAATACGATACTGTACAATTTCATAAATACACAACTGCTTCTCACACATTAATTCAGTTTTGTTAGCACTTCTGCTAACGCCATGCTTTGTCTTAGATCCTCTAATGTGATGTCATTGAAAGTTTCATTCGGTTTCCAGCAATACAATTGTTCCATGTTTCGCTTCTTCTTCTTTACCGTTTTGACACATATGATTCCTCGTGTATGCTTAAATGTAGCCTCGTATACCTCGTGATCAGCTCTGAATCGTGCCCTTATTGTTTCATTCGCACTTAGAGCTTTTGGTATCCAATTGAGAATGAGTGTGATCACTTCTTCTTCTGACAATTGATTGAGAGGTCTTGCAAAGTTTATCCGTTCTCTTGTTCCATATTCCAGTAATGTTTTTCTGACACTTGTTTTATTTCGTTGAAATCGTCTTAACTTATTTACAAATTCCATGGCTCTGTAATTCAAGATATGGTTTTATTTTTACTTGTTCTGATCTGCATTACGCATACTTCTTTCAAGTTTTGCTCTTGTTAAGTTATTATACGTTGTTGGAGTCCATTCATAAAGTTTTCTACATTTTAAATCATCACGCTTTTGCATTTTTATAAGTCTCATTCGTCCTTTTGGTTTTTTTATCCATATTTCATACACCTCTTGATTAACTGTGTCCCTAAGTCTTAGTTTTAGGTTATGAACATTTCTAGTTGTCACTTTAGTAGTCCAATTCATTAGTAAAACCATAACTTCTGATTCACTTAAATTTGCAAGTGGTGTGGAGAACGTTTTCCATTCTGTTGCTCCAAATCTTGAAAAAGTTGTTCTCATAGTTGCGTTCATCTCTTTACAGCTTTCAATTTATCTATGAGATTCATCTTTACAACTGTAATGTATAAGGTTTTCTGTTAATACACATGCACACAAACAATACACATAAGGATTAAATACAATAATTTTACAATAAAACATTTATAAATGACAGTGTCGGTACTCAGTTGATTTAATAATACAACTGTCTTGCACAACAAACGCTTTAAATATGATTTGATGTCCATTACATTCCAGTCCAAAGTTTGATTCTACTTCTGGTATCCCAGTTTGACAATGTATCTCTATATATTCGTGTAACCAGATCATAACTTGAACAAATGGCTCAGAATGATGTGGTTGCTGCTGAAAATTCTTTACATCATTGTAAACATTCTTTTCTTGTTCATACGCTCTTCTTATAGATAATATACTATTCATTTTATGCAGAACTTACTTCTGCATGAAAAACAATTTGATTATAATACATACATAACAAGAATACACACAAAACACATACACAACAATATACACAAGGATATATTAAACAGCCTTCTACTGGACATTATCAGTAATAGTTTTGGAGTCTGTGCTATTTGCACTTTCAGTTTCACTCATGTTATGGTCATCTAACACCATAACAGTGGCCTATATGTCAACCAAACGAACTTAGACTGGAAATTGAGAAAAAAACTGGGGGACAAAACAGGAGGCCAACAAAAAATCTGGGGGTCCATGGCCCACCCTGGCCCCCCTTAGAATCGCCACTGGCATCTAGCTCCACACATAACTCTTATCTGCAGTACAGCCTTAAGCTTTGTTCAGGTGCATTTTAAAACCCTTTAAGTCCCGCACGGGCCACTTTTTTGACCCGACTTTGCAATCCTACAACACGCCAGGCGATTGAGCTTGAGAGCTATCCAAACCATCCACGGATTCAGCAAGTCTTCTAGTCAAAATCGAAAAACAACGTTTTTCGTTTTCGGTTTTGGATTCTCTGGGGGGACCGCCACAAGTGTGGGTGTTTTTCCTTTTTTTGGCCACCTTTACCTGGCCGTTGACCCCAACCCATTGAGCCAATATTTTGGCTCAAGATTTTTTTGAAACTAGGTCAAAATCCGCGTTTTTTGAGCCCTTGAATGGTTTTCAACAGCAAGCTCCTTCGGCAGCTTCCTGGGTGACTGAGCAGCCCTATTTAGGATCCACACTGCTCACCTCAACAAGAGGAGGGGCCTAGAAAAGGTGGCCCAAAACTTGTCTGTTCCATTGTTGACCCGAACGGTAGACTGCGACCGTTAGGGCATCCCTCCCAGCAGTCGACAACGCAAGCGATTAGTAAAATCTCGATACATCAAAG
>Ga0210059_1009957_pt1 | contig 14752 bp, 7 predicted proteins | sample Ectturendosymbi2_FD_188042 | JGI IMG/M metagenome (GOLD analysis project Ga0210059, IMG submission 188042) | Ecteinascidia turbinata endosymbiont from Florida, USA - Sample 2 (SPAdes) (version 2) | ecosystem: Host-associated > Tunicates > Ascidians > Unclassified | place: Key West, Florida...
ACTCTATACTACCGCAATGTATACGTCCTCATTTTCTTTCATGTATATGCGTTTTTTCATTTCTCTTTACTGCGATGCATGTTAAAAGTCTAGCGTTTTGCGTGTGGGAGTGAAGACGTTACTCAATGCGATATAGCCTACTTCCTTTAATGCCATATTAAACTTTAAAACAATGTAAACAACAAACAAACATTTCTTCAGACATCTACCTAAAATATCCTCTCCAAAAAATCCAAACTTTGCCTTACTTTAATTCCCGTTCCACAGTTTCGGCAGTCAAGTGCTGTGAATACTTCATCTGGTTGAGAGCTATTTCTTCATGCTTAGCCTTTTGGAATTCATGATGAGCAAGTACATTGTTGTAATTTTCTTCAACCATTTTTCGGCTAGTTCCTTGAAGACCTTCAAATGTACAACTAGCCGTCACTGTAAAGTTCAAATTTCACAGATCTTGGATTAAAAAAAAAACGGTTTAGTTTTCAGCAACTACACGGCAAACACTTGGCACTCTTGGATAATCTTCCGCCTACAAAGCGTTCATTGCCAGTAGTTTGAAGAAACTAAGAATTAAGTTTTTCAAAAACATTTCGATTGAAATTTCACCACGGTGACTGCGAATGTGTGTTAGCGAACTCACTGGCTTACGCCAGATCGTTAGTAAGATCATAACCACTGAACTAAATGAGCAGAACCAAATACTTCTTTAAAAGACCTGAACGCTTTCATTTATAACGTTGTCAACGTTGCCAATTTCAATTTGCTCTCAAACATCAGACTGGTTATGCGTATTCCGATCCGAAGGCGATCACCCAACACCTGCAAGCTTGTGCGATAACCCAGCAATTAATACCAAATCCGAAAAAAATTTTATATCACTTATCAAGACGTAAACAACTATGGCAAAAAAGTTTTCAAAAAAGGGATAATTTAGTTCTAATACTGCTTTTTTAGTGCCTGAAAATACCGCCGGAAAATTCCCAAACCGTGAAGGCTAATTGAACACTTTTTGCATAAAAGTGTTTAACCATGCTTATTCCGGAGGGCATTCTAAAATATAATTTGAACTACAAGTAAGAGCAGTCGATTGAATGTAAGATACTGGTAGTCTCAATTTTAAACAACCCATCACATAAATTATTTGCAAATCCGCAGCGTAATACACGGTTTGTTACTTGAACTGCACGTCTTTCTTCTGCTCCTAATAAACTCATTTCCAGAAAAGTAAACGCGGAAAAGATATATAATAACTATTTTTGACATTATGACACAATTTCAGAGAATTACGACAATCACAAACTTTTTCAGCGATTGGCGTACTACTTCCCTATATTGCTTGCAGTAAGCGTCCATTTGAGGCAAAAATGCAGTGGTTATTTATTAGTACTTAGAGAAAATTAGGTGTCTCGGTCAGATTTGGTTTTGCGCTCACACCGAGTTACCAAGGTTATCGCCTGCGGCAAATGTGAGACCGAGTTTCCTCCGAAAGTCTTGGTGGGTTATGTAGCCTTTGTTTTGCTCGTCGTACTTGGTCCATAGTTTCTGAAACTCTTCTTCTGATATCGGAAGAATAAATCTGTCAACAGGTACGTGTGGCGTCAGCTTCAAACGTTGTTGCAGTGCCAACGATTTTACAAATAGCTGTGGCGCTTTTAATCGGTACGTATTATTCCCCAGGAATAGAACTTTATGCTGAACGTTGCCAATTCCTTTGACTGCTTTAAAATGAAATTGTCAATCTTTCACCCATTCAAATAAAACCGATGTGCTCTTGAAACGTGAAAGAGTTTTTTGAATGAGCAGTATCACAGTTTGTTTACTTTTATTTGCTGTAAACCTAAAAATCTTGGCGGTTTTTATGTGCTTATATGTGAAAGAAAAAATTAAACATAACTTTGAAAACATCCTAAATTGAAACAAGCACGCGGAAGAATGTCGAAAAAATGTAAAACTAGAGCTGCTTTAGAAGGAAAAAAACTATGGCTGTTTTGCTGTTGTCTCCATCGTAACTGCGTTCCAAAGAGGCGTTCGTCAAATTCTGGAGTCGGATTCTTGTCAGAACAGCCTCGGCAGCCGTTGTTTGGAATGTGCTTTCAGTTTTAATCAAAAGGAATGTTTTTGTCTATTTCTACAAACTTTGTGAAAGCGCAAAGCTTTACTAATGTGATGTGCAAACGTTAAACAAATAATGTGTGGTAATCAGATCGTTTTTTGAAAATGTAAACCTTTACAAATTTTCAAGAATCTTGCCAATAATTTGATGGCGTTATCGTAACTGCATTTTATTGTAGCAGAAATGCCTTTTATATTCTGAAAAATACTAGCGATTGGTTACACTGAACCTGTATAGTATTGATCTTAGTTCCTTCTTCTTGATAATGCCATTTCCGTCAGCGTCGAAACTCTGAAAAGCTTTGGTAAAATCGGACCATGCCCGCTCAGCTTTGATGGCCAAGTAATCATGAACTTGTTCAGCAGCAAGTTCTTTAGCATCTCGTACTTTGTTGAATCTGTTACAGATATGTTGAAAAGACACACTTTCGGAAAAAAGCGATGGCGGTTTTGTAATAAGGGCGTTGTGGACGTCTTAGAACGACGTTAACCGTGACTGGCTTGGTAAAAGTAGGTTGGGAACGAAAAGTTGTTCCTGTGAGAATATAATTAAGTACTAACAAAACTCTCATAAGGAACTGAACCCATTTTCATTGCACCTCCGTCTTGCGTCAGCCTGTGCATGTTACGAAAAAAATGTTTATCACATTTGCAGCGGCGCTGAAAGGCGAAGAAGTATCATCCTCCACTTCTGGAAAGTTTTCACAGTTTGATGATTCTTTGAAATGTAGATTTTTGCAAGAATAAGCAAAACGGTCTCTCTTCATACTCGGTAAGTCCGACCAAGGAAACTGTACTGACATCATAAGCGTTGTTAAAACTGTTAATACCGGGGCAGAATCTTATACCTCATCCATGACCCAGCACAGGGTGGGGAGGTAGGAAGTCTTCTACTCCCGCTGATGACAGTTAAAAGAAATCTGATGCGTTTCTTAAAATTTTAAGATACTAAAGGTCCTAATGCTATATATTTATTGCAAAAATGAAGTTCCAAAAACACTCCAACAGCCACAAATTGATGCAAGATGCCCACTTTATGTTGTACCTAAAAGCATTGACTTTCAAAAGATACATAATATAAAGAATGACAAGGTTTACTGAAACGTACCGCAACGTTTTTATTGTGCTTCATTTACGCAATTTTTGTGGCAGGGAGGCATTTTGCAAATATACTCTCGGGGCCGAGCATTTTTGTGCTGGACCCTGACCTTATGCGCAAATCTTGCTTTACAAAATCGCATGCAGATTTGACATGCCTGCAGCATATATTACAAGATGGTTTTTCATAACCACAAATATTTAATATTATCTTTTTTCGAGGTTTGAAAAAAAAAATTTATAAACTCCAATCACTCAAGCTCGTCATTCACTCAAAACGCACATTAGATCAGAGCAGTTTAGTTTCGTCAGGCATAACCCTAGTCAAGGGATCAATGTTCTTGTCTTGAACGTATTTCAAACAAACACACCAGGTCTGCTGCATTTTCACATATTAACTACTGTGAGGGCAAGAAACGCTGACAGATACAGAACTAGATCAAATCTTTGCGACACATACATCAAACATTGTTTGACCGAAAAAAGCAACGCATCAAGGTTTGCACAAATAATAAGACCAAATCTTCGCTGTATATTAAAAAAAAATTGTCTAAGACCGTGTTTCTCAACGTGGGCCCACCTATGAGGCGTGGCAATATTTCGGTGGAGCATGCGTGTTCAGATTAATTGCATCAATGTGTGATAACTTTCAAAGCCTTGTACTTCCAGATAGAGCAACTAAACAGGTGTGCACAGTACAAATACACAGTACAAATGTATTCACAAACACTACGGTAGGTAGAAACCTTTTAATTGAAAAAAATGCACTGCATAAAATTTTATGTTTTTTCCCTTTCAATAAAAGGAACCCCGCTTTTGAGTTTAATTGTGCCCGCAATAAAATATATGACTTTTTTATTCATTTTTACCCTTAAAATTAAAACACATTTTGGCAATAAAATTATGTAGTAAATTATGGAGGGTCGTACGATTTTGGCATAGGACAAAAAGGCTGGGAAACAGAGGCATTAAATGCAGCAACACTGCATAGTACAGATTGCTAGTGTTTTGCATCAACCAAAAGGAGCACGGAAAGATTAAACCAAGTTAGAAGTCAATTATTCGGTCAACAGAGAAACAGGCATGTGTAATCAAACTATTAACACAAATGAAGCAAGAACAAAGGAATTAAGCAACGATACCTCTACTGCTTCAACAAACCCTTACATAATATTCGGCAATAGTGCGAGTTTTGCTTGTGACAAACCTGTGATCTGAATTAAGCCATGGGTGACCTTCCGCCTTGTCAAGGATTTCAAACTTTTGTAAAAAATCGTGGTAACTGAGCGACGATTTGCGGTTCAAATTCAACATGCCCAGCAGCTCGTGAAATGTTTCATCTAGCAAGCAAAGACAAATTAAACATCAGAACGTGCAAAAGTAAACGTCAAAGGGATATTTTCTACCAGTTATGATGAACATAAAATTGTCCAGCAGCTTGCGGAATTCGTGCATTGTCAAAATTCCATCGTGGTCGTCGTCCACTTTATAAAATGCAGCTCGTACACTCTGCAATGGCACAGAAACCATTTTTTACAAAGCGATTGTGTTCTTTGTCTAACGGAGTGGTTCTTAACCTGGTCTGAGGTACTGAACCGCGAAAGTTTCATCTGGGCATTCACCGAATCTTTCGCTATTGGAAAAATAAAATATCATATTTTGGAAATAAAGAAACGCATTTGATTAGCGCACAAAATCAATCAAGCATCAGACCTACGTCGAACTTTAAGGCTGGCCCACTGAACCCTAGAATTTGAGAGAACCCAGGTGAACAAACACTGGTTTAAAGGGAGCTCTGGATTGCGGGCGGGAGAAAATTGTTGGAAATGAAACTTTTTAGTCTTCGTTGTTCATCATAGTCTTTATCATTCGTCATTAAATCTCAGCTTTTTAAAGCATCACCGAAATAGGTAGGAATGTCTCTGCCAAACAGAGACTAAACAATTTTGCATTGCCTAAACTTACAAACAACAGTCGACGTAGTCGATTGGACGAATAATTTTTAAAATAATAAATACTGTTTCACACATTACAACAACATTTGTAAGCTCTAGGCTTGCTGTAGGCTTCCGAGGAAGCGTCCGACTGAGTTCTGCTTTCATTAGATTGCAATGATTGGTGCTTGCGCGTATCTGTTTTCAACTAATTAGTTTCCACCAAGGTGACGCAGTTGAAACAATCAGCAAAAATTTTGATAGTAAAAGGAAATCGACTTCACGTAACTCTACGCATCCACAGTCCTGAAATCTTATTCAAATACAATCTATTTAAAAATATTTCAATAATTCTGTTTGAAGAAGGTTTCGGTACTGAGGATGCGCACATTTCCGTGAAATCGATTTCCTATTTTAAAAATTTGTTGATTGATACGACTGCATCATCTTGGTGGAGACGAAATACTTGAACTCATACATTACCAAAACTGTTGTGACTTTGGACTGTTCAAAAAACTGGCACATTAGTTCTGAACCAAGAGAAAGAATCTACAGGTGCAACAAAAATGAGAAAAACTTCAATCAGCTATGACTGTTAATGCGGCATCATCATTAACGTTCAATATCATGACTACCGCATATGGAGTTAAAAGAAGTTTAATGTTTGATTGAGCCCTTAATAGTTTTCATAAAAACAAATATACCAAAAACTCCCACTCACATCAGATGTAACTGTTGTCTATCAATATTAAGTATGGGCGGCAAAAAGATTCTCCCGCAATAAACGTGATAAATTTCGTCGTGAAGAGCCAAATGAACGAAAATACCGTGTGCTGCGGGTAAATCATCTTATAGTTTTGTTCAGAAGGCTTTCGTGTATCGTTATGCAAGCATATATCCTTAAAAGATGTATTTAAAAACAAAGCAATGCAGAAATGCTAAGAGACCCTGACAAAAGCTGACGGTCTAGGACAGTTCGACGCTGCCGTATCGGCGACGGGACGTTTCGGCGACGGGACGTTTCGGCGATGGTGGTCGCAAATGCATTGTGCGAAAAAAATGTGTTTGTTTGAAATACTTTGAAGGTTAGACTACAAAGGATGTTTGCTTCATAAGTGTTTTTGTTGTCATCCTGATGGCCAGCGGCCAGTGTAGTTTCCCGTCCTTCAGGATTTTGGAAGAACTTAGTGCGGCCGTGACCACGTGTGTAAAGAAATATGGCTTGTGACGTTTATTTTTGTTGGCAGGAGACGTTTGTGAGTTTACACAAAAGTTAAGCCTGGAGAGCATCTATTGCTTGATCTTTCACGTAGGTATCATTTTGATTGCATTTCACAGCTAATCTCAGAATATATCGTACTTTCTTGCCATGGGTTGCCTATCGGTGTACGAATATGCATTAATGACACTTCCAAATCCATGGTATGCATCATGAATCACAATAAATACAGCATAATTGGAAAGGTCTGGGACAAGTGCTAGACCGACTCTTGCGCTTACACGCTTCCCAGACGACGGCAGTGCGAACTTTTGCACTTTGGTGACATTCCAAAGGAAGACATTTCACATTTCATCGCCGAAACGCACATCGCCGAAACGGCGGCGCCGAACTGTCTCATTCCGAAAGCTGATTATTTGCTGTCTGGGAGCATTTTTCCCGATTTGCAGTCTAATCCACAAAACGTGTGTGTTTAGCAGAACCTCTACGAGAAATAATGATCGCTTTAAAAAAATTCCAAACCGAGCACGGAAAAGATTTTAATCACTGAGTTGGATTTTCGGAGCTTCGTTGCATCTCCTCTCATTCACGAACCGTGCATTTGCTTTCATGATTAAATTTTACTTTATTTTTATGCTTCATAAAAATTGCTTCAAATCCACCCACTGCATTTTATTAAAACAGTAAGAAATTAAAATTCATGTACGATATTAGATCTTTAATCTGTCACCGATTTGCCTTCAAAAGGGTATGACAGGGTGCAGTTTGTATCAGAATCAGTAAAAGCCGAGCATTAAATCGCATAACATTCAGCAGATATGAATTATAATCAGCAGATGTTTGCGAGTGTGAAGCTGTTTTTCGAAAAACCTTTCGCAGACTTTTCATCAAAAACATAATGTTGGCAATACTCACCCCAAAGTTTTGTCGCATCCTTTCTATCAGCTGCTCATAGCATTCACGAGCGCTCATGTATCTGACGTTGGTGGGATTTACGACGTGGTTGTCAGCATGTTCCAAAGCCTGAATAGAAAGGTTTTAACTCGAATTGAGGAAAAGAAGAACCAAAATCAAACCCAAACTAGAGTAATCTTTGAGATAAACAATTTTGTCAAGCGTGGATTGCTGCTCTCGGCTTAACTGTTACATTACCTGGCCGACTCCAAAAGTCCTCAGATCCTGGAAACCGCATATAAAGTCTGAATAGTTCAGACCATGACGAGAGAATTTTAAGGTATCCACAAGTTCCTTAAATTGAGTGTCATCCATACGAAACCCCATGTCCTGCAACATCTGATCAGACACAAGAATAGTAAGCAAACTACAGACACGGCGATATTTGCTGGATAGACATTTAGAAAACGATTCAGAGTATGCACTCACGGCTTTCATTCATTGCTAATTTTGTCTGGTCTTACGTGGACTAATATACTCTTGCCAGACTCTTGAACATTCCTACAAGGCAAACAAAGTGCAGTCGTAAATGGCTGTTTTGAAATCGCGATGAATGGTACTGTAACGCTGTTACCAATCAATAAGATTAGCAAATGTCTAAAAGTTGAAATTGAATCTCACGGCTGCACTCTTCGGCCTGAAATTAGTAGATGTCATAAGAAAATTAAAAACGCCTAAAAAAAATGATTTGCTTGCTGACTGTCCTTGTTGGCAAAACCGATGTCTATAAATCAGTTAAGTTTTGCCACATTCGCTTTAAGTACTCCTTCAGGACCGTCATCTTTCTTGAGCAGTGAATGCTGCACTGCGGTGGCGAGTCAATCGCAGCACCGCGCTTGAACCTTTTCCTTGCACACACCCATCAACCCCGAGCACGAGGCTGGACAGGCCGCAAGTTCCGTTATTCAAGATTTCGGTTTGACCTGAACGGGAATTGAACCCAACATACCAACTCCGATGATCGGTGCTCAACCAAGTGTGCCATTCAGACGGCTTGCTACATATTCCGCATTGATACCCAACGCATTCACGTGCAAATTGTTCCCTCAGATTTTATGAAGGCAAGTCAGGCAAGGTTTGCGAAGCTTCACCAACGCTACTGTGCAATAGAAGATCAAGAGCTGAGGGAATTGCTTTAAAGCATTCCCTGTGTCTTAAACAGCATAAGTTCCTTTACCGAAGATACGATAGACAGTGAGCAGGTTAAATTACGGAAACTATGTCATGCTATATTGCTGGATCCTTCAAATTTGGAGACAACAGGCTCAAGACCGAGACTCAAAAAAATGGTTATCGAGACTCAGTCTCTGCTCACGACAACAATGTGATACCCACCGCATGTTAACTAGCCAGACGTCCCTCCCGGAGTAGCTTCATGCAAATGATGTACAACATTACAGAGAACAGCAAACAACAGCTTGCTGCTCCTATCGCTTCTTTTTTTGTGCAATATTTACAAACCAACGGAGTTCTTTCACCCCGACGCGAAATCCCATGAAAAAAAGTGATAATGGTGGAACAGCTCACGCAGAGGAAAGGAGATAATGAACCAAACCGGTTTTGAAAAAATCGGGTTTACCATCATAATTCAACCTTACGCATCTACGGTTCTGCCTAAGAGACGATGTCATTTCCTGGAATGCGACTTTCTCCGATAGACCTGCACCACCACAAACCTAGCAACTTTATGCCAGCTGGCCGCCCATAGATGCGCACTGCCGTAGATGAACGGGGCTTAAATTCGAGCAAAATCAGGTCGGACAGAAATTGAAAACTGCACTTAAGAATCTTCACGGTTACAACTATTCGAATCGGGAAGTCTAAAACAATAAACAAAACGACCCAACCCATGGCCGTCGGGAGGATTTTTCCAGGGTGGGGCAATAGTGGATTTTCCAGGGCGTGGCAAAAAGAATTTTCCAAGGATGGCCAACATGGTGAAATTTCATTTTGCCAATTCCGAAAGTAGGAGAAAAATATTTTTCTACTAAAAAGTGAATAGCAAAATATAGAATTTCAAAATCTAGGAGGTCTTGGCCCCTGCCCCCTTCTGACGCCCATGACCTAACTTATTACATTTTGATGATAAAACATGTTTCTTGATGTTCCAAATGTTCAGCTTATCTGGGCAGGCCCTATGAGGGGGGAGTTCAGCCGCTACTTGTCCCGTGTCCCGTGAGCTAACAAAGATCTGGTAAACTTCAATATCCGGTTGTTTGCGTATGCAGAGTACAAAGAGGACTATGAGCTGATCTATCATGATGTTACCAACAGTGGCATAATATAGTTGGTTGAGCACTCGCCAGCAAAGCTGGTAGGCTGGGTTTGATTCTCGTTCGGATCATACCGAAGACTTGAAAAACGGTATTTGCGGCCTGTCCAGCTTCGCGTTCGGTGTTAATAGGAGGTGCAAGGTAACGCTCATGAGCGGTGCTGTCATTGACTCGCTATCAACGCAGCATCCACTACGGAAGTAGTCGCGTGGCTCCCAGCGTAAGCAAGCGGAGATGGGCGCAGCAGACCAGTCATGAAAGGAGTACAGAAATCGAGTATAAATGAAATTGTGGTGAAAACATGCACACTAAACGATTTAGAAGGCTCCCAAACCTCCCCAGTGTTTCACAAGCAGGGTTGCCAGGTCCTGATGATGACCAAAAATGCCAAATCACTCACCAAAATATGCAAATGTCTTTACAAATGCCAAACATTCCGAGATAGGTTGAATGCTATCGGTTTTGAATTGCCCAGATTAATAGTGGCAGAAACGTAATGTTACTACAGAACAGTGGTGAACATGTTCCGGTTTCCGGATCGCGATCCAACCGATTTGTGCAATTCACAACCGGATACGGATCGGACTGGATTTCGAAAAAAACTCTACCGGATCAGATGTGGATATCCAAAGTGCGTTGAACACTGCAGTCAAATGTTTAATCAGAGTTTTTTTTTCGGGTATAAACCGGATTGGATCAAACATTTGGACAGTATTACCGGATTAGGATCGGACTGAATAACACAATGAAAATATTGGACTGGATTAGGATTGCAAAAATCTCCGATCCGTTCAACACTACTACAAAGCCAAGCCAATATTTATTTCATATAAATTTATGTGCATATAAAAATAAGATTCAAAATAATTGTTATTCTAAAAATTACCATTTTATTTCATAGAAAACGCTTGATACGAAATACCTATAAATGTTTGGAACAGTAAAATAGAGGGTATTAAAATACAAACATGCATCATGCTATAGATTTTGATCACTTTGAATCTGGTATACAAGCGTCTGATTTGTTAGATATGTCACAATTCCACAAAATATCTTTTTTTAAATGCAGTCACAGAGAACCCACTGAAAAACTTTTAACCTTACCAGGTTCAGATGGACGAAATATGCCAAATCGTTAGTTAAAATTTGTCAAATACCTTCAGTAAATGCTAAACAGGGCGAAAATATCTTAAAGTTTATGCTCAAAACAGCCAAAAATTACCAAACAATGTTTTTTTTCTGCCAACACCATTAAAAAGGCCAAAATCATGCTCATCTATGACGTACATGCCAAACACCATTTTCTCATTGCAAACCACTTAAAAAAAAACAAATTTCTACAATTTGACATTAAAATGCCAACCTGGCAACCCTGCTAACGAGTACGCAACATCAAGCTTCCGATCACAAATGTCACAACACAATGAGCTTATTGGCCTATGCGGTCACAAATGCTACTGACTGCAATACAATGATAGACCCAATCACTCGATGTTTGTCTGTTACAGCACGGTATTCGCAGTCAAGCTTTCGCTGATTGATCTAATTTCGAAGTCGAATGGCTGCCCTATGAAAAAAATCAGGATCAGGTGGCAAGCTGTTCAGGCCCGTAGCCACGGGGGGCATTCGGGGGCAGTGCCCCCCAAATTTCTTTTGTGGCTCCCCATATTTTGTTGCGCCCAGAAAAATTTGTTTTAAGCATGTAGTAAAAGCAAAAATCTTGCCCCCCTAAAATATATTGTGCCCCACCAAACATTGAAACCTGGCTACGGGCCTGAAGCTGTTTAGTGCAATAGTTTCTGAATATAAATGAAATCTCACTATGAATCCAGTAAATCTTGGCTATAGCTTGAATTAAATGCTGTAGGCTAGATGCAACTCGGATGACAAGTAGACAAAGATAGACGATAGGCGACGTACCGTTGTAAACTTATTTCGTTTCTAATAAAACGCCGGATTTCAATGCATGGGAAGCTACATGGTTCAGTTTGAGGAGAAGCGACAATTTTTAGGGGCGCAAGTTTTGACCGTTTGATTCAAGTTTCAATACATGTAGATTTAGTGCAAACTGAACTTTAATTTTTGAAAAATTCTCTACCAGCCTTGGGACCCAAACAGACCATTTTGTTCCGCCCTGCAAAATTTTGCTCTGAGGTCCTGGACCCAGGATGACGGAGGTTGAACTTCTTACCTTTCTGAAGTCTTTCTTTGTGACATAGCCTCTTCCAGATTTGGAATAGCGCAAAAACGTTTTTCTGATTGTCGTATCATGTTGCGCCATTCGATCTTTTAGCTTTTCGATAACCTCACGAGCGCTGAACATCCTGGTGTGCTGAAGATCCGCTTTTTCGATTTCCTCAATTCTGGCAGCCATGACAAGATGATACTTTGTTAAAAGCAATGGATAACAGTTTCAGAAAAACGCATATACGGACATCTCACGCTTTTGTAATTACCACTGTAAGCATTAAGCTATATGTATGGCCGTATAAACATAGGATTTTAAGTTTAAGCTACTATACATGGCAGTATGAGACTTGGAGCTCCTGCCCCTGCGCGTAAAGTACATTTTTACTTTATTGGTTGATTGAACTTCACGCACTATTCTGATCACCATCACGTTGTACTATGTAATTAATCATTTAAATAAGTATGGTTGAAACCACAATATGCAGCATTATTAGTAAATCATTTCTCTATTTAAAAATATTTAATCTGAGAATGGGTGCTGGCGTGATAAAATATATAATTTTGTGGCCGCACTAAGTTGAAACTACTCCCGCCAAATTGACAGACATCATGTGTTGTTGTTTCACGTGACGTGAGTGAGTATTGCACTGCAATAGGGGAGGGGAACCTATTTACTGTCACGAGATACATGAAATGTGGAATATCACGGGAGGTCCACATTTATTTTGTTTTATCTTATGATGAAAAGTACAGTACTTATGATATTCTTTTTTACTTTAAAGGAGCATAAGGAGAGAATATTGTGAGGAGCGAGAGAGACTTCTTTTGACTTAATGTCGAAGAATCTGCTTATATTGGAGTTTCGTTTTGAAGCAAGTGTTGTGTTCGAATTTGGAGAACAATAATTTTTTCCACGTGTTACATGTTACCCCCCCACCCTAAAACAAAACAACAAATTTCTATCACACGCAACTGAACAGGTGCCTCTGCTGCTGCTTGCCAGTGAGAAATTTTGATTGGCTGGAAAATTTCCCAGTAATCAAGAATTAGTCAATAAAACCTTTTTCCGCGTTTGATTTCTAAGCAATATTTCAGCTTTTGCTTCATCACGATGAACAACGTGTACTTCTTGATTCTGTTTGCAAATCGTACCTCTTGCGTGTGCAACACGCGAGAAAAATATATTGAAAAGCGGGTTCCAGCAAACTCAGCTGTTCGCATTAAACTCATTGCCATGTTACTACTAAGCATACTTGACGTTGGCAAACATAAAAAGAAGCATCCGATACACCTTTGTAAAGAAAAAATTGGTAAAAATACCCTGCTCCAACGTTTGTTTTGAAGTGTACTTACTAACTAAGGGTTTTAGCAGGCACTTCGAAAGGTTTTGCAAAACTCGATATCAGGGGTGGCCAACCAGTCAGAGACCAAAAGTCACGTTTCTTACTGTGTTGACTGTTACCGCAAAGAACCATATCCACATGGGCACACATGAACATCACCCCATCTCTTCCGCACTCAAACACATACCTTTGCTCAGCTAGTAAATACCACATACCAACACTGCAATAACAGAACTTTATAAACCGTTTATTGTGATGCATGTTATTTAGTGGGACTTCTGGTAATTACATAAGAGCCGCATGAAACCGGGCAAAGACCCGCATGCCGCTCGCTAGCCACGGGTTGGCCACCCTTGCTCTATATGTATTCGACAGAAACTGCTCTTACCGCTCTGACTGGTCGCTTAGTCGCTGTGCTTCTCTTTCATTGCTTTCATCGTGTATCCTGGTACTAGGACCTTCCAAGTCTCCTGGTTGTACATCAATTCCTAAATTGTCAAGAAACTTGGCAAACCTAATTCGACCCGGAGAAACTTCTTCGCATGCGTTCCACATTCTGCAAAAAATTAAAGTAGAAACTCTTGACGGTAGTTTGAGAATGCTTCAATGGGAGCGTCGTTTGTAAACGGAAAACAGTTCCTTTAATCAGGGGTGTAGTACTAAAAAAGTGGAGAGAACAAAAAGCCATTTCCTAGCAACAGGCGAGATAACACTTATTCTATTGAGAATATCCCAAAAATGACTACAACAGCGCCAGTATATAGATGACGCATCATGAAGTAAGGTTAAGTCGTTTGTACGTTCATAACGGTGAAGGTCGGACCTTCCTCAGCGTTCACCCCCAACTACACTACTGTTGATAATACACTGCGTGTTACCATCCGCCATCTTTAAAACCCTATAAACGGTTATAGGTTTCGCCTGCGCCATTTCAAAGCGTATCATGTCCGACCAACTGCATGGCAAAAACAGGGAAAGTTTGCATGCCAACACTTCTTTCTCTTGTAGTTGAGGACTTTCATAATAGAAATGGGACAATAAATACAGTCTGCAAAACTATCTCAACATCGAACCATTTCAGTAATTTTACGTATAATTTACGCCTTGCTATGTTTCGTCAGGTATTGTATTTATTTTGCCAGATAAAGTATTTTAGTATACCTTAATCGAAAATAAGCAGATAAACGCGATGGGCAATATGACCTCGCAACACCTCAGTTTCAGATAAGTTAAGAAATAAAACAGCAATGAATATCCCGATAAATCTCTGCTGGTACCTACTACTGATTTTCGCCTGCAAAGGGCAATTTTCTTTGTTGAAGCATATTGCCCACGACTTATAGTCCAGCAGAAACAATTAACCGCCAGTACACGAGTGCATATTTTTATTGGTCAAACTATAAATGTCGCTTGCCACTTGACTGGTGTTACGCCACAAACGAAATTTTAAATGTGGTCAAAACAGAGCTCATGTACTTTGACTGTTCAGCAAGATAAATAAAAGGTACAGGGTGTTTCACAATTGTTGAAACAAAGCGGCAGCTTCTAAAACCTTTATCGATGACCTTATTCATTTTTCTCTTTCCAGATTGTCATAGGGAAATAGTTAACCTTTCTATATATTAAACAAAA
>Ga0210059_1009959_pt1 | contig 14751 bp, 5 predicted proteins | sample Ectturendosymbi2_FD_188042 | JGI IMG/M metagenome (GOLD analysis project Ga0210059, IMG submission 188042) | Ecteinascidia turbinata endosymbiont from Florida, USA - Sample 2 (SPAdes) (version 2) | ecosystem: Host-associated > Tunicates > Ascidians > Unclassified | place: Key West, Florida...
AGACTCTGCAGACCCATTGCCAGAGTTTTCAGAGTTTAATATTCCTTTAAAATAGTCTTTCCACATTTTAACAATCTCTGAACCACCATTTGCCCCTCCCACCAATGTTGGTAGTGATGAGGATCTTTTTTTGTTATTGACTTTTTGCCAAAATGACTTCTTGGTTTTATCAGCCTGTATGACTTCTTGGTTTTATCAGCCTGCATTCACTAGATTCAGATACCTGACCGACTTTTAGGAAACCAATGAGTGCAATTGTAGTTTCGTCGCAGTATCAAGTGTTCTTCAAGTGAAATGCTGCTGTTTGACCGACAGATAATTAATATCGTCTGCAAACAAACTTTTCTCGCTAAAAATGACTAAGTGGCACGCACGTGTCGCACATATGTAGACATACCATATTTTTGTGTTTGAAAACCGGCAGAAGAACGAGCCTTGTCAGATAAACGTGCTTCATATCTTGCTGAGCATGTAGCAATTTTGGATTCCTGCAGTTGAGGCACCAAGAAAAACTAAAATAAGGCATTTTACTAAGAAACGAAACAATGTTTAAGCATTTGTTAATTTACACATTCGGCCAATCATACCCCTTTTCTGTAGAGGTAGACAATACTTTCTTCAAGAAGTCTTTGTTCGACTTTATTTTCTCGTAAAAATCACACGAGGAAAAGCCAGTATTAATTTTACTGGTGATAAGAGCTTTCACATTCTGCTTCTGTTATCAGACCGCATGTTATTCAAGATATAACAAATTCTCTCAATGGCAGCTGATGCACCAAGTGCAGGACCAGTAGCGTAGCAAGGAAGGAGCCCTGGAGATATTTTTTCTCCTATCGTTCGATCCTTAGCAATACTCAACGGCACATCATTACATCACCTGACAACTAGGCATTGGCAACAAATATTTCTTGGCATGCGTCATGCTATTTTTCTGATGTTCACTGAGATATTTTCAGTAAGTGCCACAAGCCGCAGCCTGGTCATTAGGTGGGCTTATTTATCAATATTAAATTTTGGCGGTTGAAATGAAGAACCCGGAAAAGTTAGCTTTGCTCAGTTTCAACAGAACTACTGTTTTTCTGTATAACGTACTGGTGTCGGAAAATGACGTTCTTGAAGCGAGACAGCAGAGTTGTCATTTTAGCTGATTTGCTGCCAAACCTAGCAGGATATTTTCAGTGTTAGCTGTAAAATTTTCAATCTAGCAGTGAGCTGATTTTCTAGCAGAATTTTGAAAACAGTTTGGCAGGTTTAGCTGGTAACAAATTCCTGGCAAAAAATTGTTTCAACAGTTTTAGGAGATGAAAAACCTTACAATTTTTCTTCTTGAAAACGCTTTAAATTGAGCAAAACCAGGACGAGGCACAACCAGCTGCCTTCAATCATTTGGAATTTTTATTACAACGCAACGAAGCTGCTTCAAGCAGGTAATTACGTCCTAATAATAAATAATTAGATTGCTTGGTAAAGCTTTAAATGATTTGCTTCTGTCACGTGCTTAGTGAACGCGTTAAGTTAAAAGATTACATTGGTAGGATGTGTTTTTATCCCCCAATGCACATGATATGTCCAACTGGTTCAGTTACGCCGGAGGCGGTAAGTAGCAATGTCTGGTAAAAAAACTCCTTGGTAAGCCAAAGCAATACAGTATTGTCAAAAGCTTCGACATGTATGCTTGCAACATTCATAATTGGAAATTTGGCTCGGTGCTAACTACTGCCTATCCTGTGGATTCAAGAAAAGCCTATTGCAAAGTTTGCAATCAGAAATAGATTCTTCGCTTTCAATTGTTGCAAAAAAGATCAAAATAATACAGAAAATTTGTCAGAATGAACATCGGAGCTGTTAAAATACTTCGGCGCCAAGGAAGTACGATACCCTTCAAAATGCACCATGTTCTTTTTAGCAGAGCTCTGGCATCAGAAACGTATTTCCCTTGTTCTCGTCAAAAAGTGCCAAATTATTTTCACAACGTTCAAGTGTCTTGCTATTGTTGCGTAACGTGGTACGAAAGTCGGATAATTTTTTCGCTTCTTTATTCTCACTTGAGGTGAAGCTTTTGTGGCGTTTTAGGCCTATTTCACCTATTTTATCTAAATGGTTCCCGGACCTTAAGACGGCCCCGTATAAGTGTTGACAGAGTAAAAGTTGATCTTTATACATTTTAAATTATTGCAAGCAAATTTGAGGTGTGCAAAGGGCGGCAGTTTATTGGGCAGTCCCGGGCGGCACTTAGCCTCTCTACGCCACTGTGTGGGACTATCCTGGCTGACTGAATGCCTAACCGAGACATTTCTGTTCCCTAACCGGGACGCCAGGACAAAGCCCTAAAAACCGGGACTGTCCCGGATGAAACGTATGGTATGCCTACACATATGGCTAAACACATAAGCATGGTGGGGGGCCCTTTTTGGTGGGGGGCCCTGGGCCCCTTGGGCCCACCTAAATCCGGTGCTGCCTAGTGGTACCACGCTGCCTTAAATGAAGGAAATGTGTTCATATGTTACCTAAGCCTTCTTTGATTTTTTATTAAATATAACCTACAGTAGTACCGGATAGAATGCCAGTTCCTTTGCGTGGTTAACTTTGAGCAAAACTGAAGAACTAAAGTAAAAAAGAGCTCCGAGATAAAATAAGCCTTGCCGACATTCCAGCATACAAGCGGATGTGCTGTAAAGGTTGTGGTACTTCAAAGGCTTGTTTTCAATGGTACATACTCCCCAGGGCTTGTACATCAGCTTTCTCTGCAAAACATCAAAATTAAAGATAGGACTACAGTAGTAACAGTACACTTTGTACAAACAATTGGTAAGAAATAACATTGATTCAAACAGTGTAGCAAAAAAACAAAACTTTTCATGCATTGAAAAACACGACGCATCTCTATACTGTAGCAGAACAATTATATTGTTCTCAACATGTAAAAGAACTTAAAGTTACAACATCAGAACTTGAAAGACAAGTTGGAGACTAAATTGAAAAACTACTGAAAAACTGCTAGATTGTGCAGTTACTGGAAGGCTGCTGGACAGCTACTGAAAGGCTGAAAATGCAGAGGTCTCAACCAAAGAAATCCGAAAACAATGAAGCATGAGGAACGTCAGCAATAAGCCAGAACTTCGAAAGTAATCGGATTGGAAACTTATAAACAAGTATGTTAGTCCTTCCCAGCAACACAGGAGGTGCAGGCACCTTTGGGTAAATTTTAGGGGCTTTCCCAGTGACAATGCAGCGCTTCCTAACAACACTGGAAGTGCAAGTACCTTACGGTAAAATATAAGAGTTTTTCCAGTAGCAGCAAAAACCTACCAAGTGATTGCATAAACATCTTGTAACTTTTAATCACTTATCAAGTGATTACGTAATGGTCATGGGATTTGTAATTACGTAATGATCATAGGACCAAACCGGAAAAAACAAGTTGTTATCTCAGACCAAACCGGAAAAAACAACTTGTTATCTCCTAGCAACCATAAAAAACATGGCGGTCATTGCTTAGCAACAACAAAATCACGTACCAATCATGTTTTGATCATGCACGTCACCTAGACAACAGTTGTTAAATTGTTTAAGTTAAGCCATACGCCCAAGGCGTGACTTTTCGCTATAAAAAGGGCTAGATTTGCACGTCCAGGCCAGAGTGCTGCTAGCATCAACTGGTTTCACTCTCTCTCTGGTGGTCTGCCCACAATGGTCAGCCATTGGAGATAAAAATTCTGAAGACTCTGCCTCCGAAGAAAAGTACGAGTGCTGCGCCCAATGTCAAGAGGTTTCTCCTGTTATGGTTAGCGGCTTGAGTTCTTCAACCTAAAAACGAAACTAGGTTCGTTTTTAGTTTACAGAAGTGGCTTGTCCAGGGGAAATGCTGTCGCCCGATAGCGCAAATTTGGCTTGTCCAACTTGGCCGCCCGCTACAAGAACTGGTGTGGTCAAAAGGCCGATGCCTTGTTCAGTCCTTGTAGTACTCCTCTGGAAGTCTCGGGGTCGCGAGGCAACGTGTTCCCTGGCTTGACCGCTTGACGAGCGTTCCAAGTCGCATCAGACTAGTCACTGACTTCAAGGTAAGTTTCTGACAGTCTGACTCATGGAAACAGCGTAAGGCGAAGTTCTGTCGCTATGTTCCATAAAAACAGGGTAAGGCGAAGCTTTGTCGCTCTGTCCCATGAAATTAGAATATGATGAATCCCCGTCATTTTATCACGTAAAACCAAAATAAGGTAAATCCTTGTTACCCTGCTTCACGAAATATTTCTGTCTGGGACACCCCTAACAAATTGTTTCATAAATGGACTTGTCACAAACAATCGGTGATAAACGATTTCATGATTGAATTGCCCGCACATAATCCCTGTCAAACTATGTCGCAAATCACTTCTAAATACTAAAGTTCCATCTATACCTGTCATGCCGATCAAAATCATCTCGAGCATTAGGGCAGGAAATAACTGAAGAAGGCATCTATCCAATCATAACATCCTGTCTTAAAGACAGTAGCCTAAAGAGCGGGAGATAAAATGATAGCCAACGCAAAACCATAAAAGCTTGGTACTGGCTGAGAATTCAGTCAGTTTAAGCATCTAGCTAGCTTGAGTATTTGTCAAACTGTTGTTGGTCAGGCGTTTCCTTGCGTTCCTGTTGGATTGTGCCGAGAGTTGGAGAGACTGTTTTGTTGTCACAATGATGATTTATTGGTGAGTGCATTTGCCTTTGGTATGTGAAGTTTTGTGAAATAAAAGCTTACAAAAAATTACCAATAAGTGTTTTGAACGTGTTTTAGAATAGAACAGAAGCTCGGGGAGATTAAGTAATCTGAGAATTATGAGTGTCCCCCCTGACTTAACTGCTAGGGCGAATCCACGTATTAGCAATAGTTAAGTCTAAAGCATGCGGTTTACAAAGTCTCGCTAGAGACCCAAAAACAACATGTACAATACCTTGTTGTTTACTATGCACAGTTTCGGCAATTTCCTGCAAGCAGAACCTTAAAAGATTCATTGAAGGACAAATAGTAAGGACAAGTGCCAATGTGAAAGAACAAAAGACAATGTAATAGGGTTTTTAAGCATATAAAAAAGGTACACTTGCCACGGGTGAAAGCAGATTCGCATATGCTTTGTTGCAGTTATTTCCCTGAAGGCTCTGCTACTCCAGACAAGATTGCATTCTCAACTTACGTACACGATTTGCCGAGGCATTAACGGTAAATCAACTTGATTCGTGTATCTGTGTTGCAACAATGTTGGGCTTTTGGGTGCTATAGAGCAAAGGATATCAAGGTTCATTACTTGAGAGTAAACAGAAAAACTTTAGCTGCATCAGTATCTTTTCGACAGCAATCCGTTTTGATTTCTGTGGGATGTTTGGTGATTTTTCAGGGCCTTTTTATATCATAGTGATCCATAGGTGAGTGTGGAGACTTCCACAAGAAAAGTAAAAAGTGCGAAGAAGAATTGCTGAAGGAAAATGTTTGGGTTGAAGATCTCTGAAAGAAATGACGGTAGTTGATAATAACAGAGTTTACTATTCCATGGTATTGAACAGACGAATGTCATCAAAGTGTCGAAACAACAGAGTGCTTTTTGGAAGTGAAAAATACTTTTAATGCTTTCATTCTGAAAACGATTTGGTAATCTTGATAGTTCTGCATTCTACATGGTTGCCAGTGTCAGAGCTGTTCAACATGACAAGGCTGTTGCCATTCCTCAGCAATTCTGAACAAGAGGAATCTAACAGTCAGTTTGAAAAATCCTGAGTGTAGGAAATCAGTGGTGTTGATGCTGTGCATGATGCAAAATTAGCTAGGAATTTGATTAAACGTTAACGGAACAGGATATAAATTTAACTTCATGTTACTAATGTGCACTTACTCCAACGGCGCGGCGGATTGATATCTATGAAGCATGGCCAGGAAAGAACAAATAAAGCGCTGTTTACACCGTTTAATATGAGCTTAGCTTGTTGCAAATGACTTGGACTCGGACTGTGAGAATTCGGATCTCGGACTCGACTCTATTTCCAGACTCGTGACTCTTGCCCAGCTCTGACGTGTATTATGGGTTGCCAACAACATGTTGTTGATCAGACAGTAAATGTAATTTTCTTTACATGTATATCCAAGACCTTGTGAAACATATTTAAAAAAGCAACAGATTTAAACGGGAATGACCTCTCTTCCTCATCTAAAGAAAGCGTTCATGGCTATACGAGTACAAGATTGTATGTGCTATTTTGCTTTGATGTGAAGCTGACAGTCACAAGCTCCCCATCATTTCATGATAACCCTTGTTGCAGATGCCTTAAAATTCAACGTAGCTTCGATTTTAGAAATGGTTCTCTGACGCAAGCAAAGACGTTTTTGTCATTTCAGACAGTTGATACTTACTTCAGTCTTCTGGATAACTATGTGAGCAGCCTGTCCGGTAGGTACAGCCACTCCAAAACTTTCCACTTCTGCTGGTTCGCCGTGGTTGTGGAGGTAAACTTTTATCCCGGCTTCAGAACTGCTGTATTTGGGATGCTCGCTGTATCCCAGCTGTTAAAAAATGTCTCGAAGTAATTCAACTTAACATGAAATTTATACCACTACGTAAGTCGTACACCTAAGTTGAACGCATGTCAAATTCGCACAAACTTGACATTGTCGTCGCTGGAAAGACGACAGCGTTGTTGTCAATCTATTTATGAGTTCTGTATAAAGCTACACTTTGTATTTACATATTAACATAATTGTTTTGCGTTGACAAGCTTTTCTAAATTAGTAAATGATCGATGTAAAATATATCAATTTTAATTTTTGATTGCTGTGAAAAATCTTATTTTGCAAGATGAAGTGCTATAGCAAATGCGTAACCACAACTTCGCAAGTCCACATTTTTCGGTGCTATGCTATACTCACTTGATTTATATCTAGATTCATCGTAAGACCATGCCCGCTTCCTGGAATTGTTTGCACAATGCCATTCGTCGAAACGCTTGTTGTAAAAGTGTAGCAAATGCCCAATGGCGTAATCATCTTGGTAAAATTCTGTAGGACGGGAAACGTGATCAGCTGTGGTAAGTGGGAAGCACTGACAAAATCACAGTCAACGAACTGCAACATTTAAAAAATCCATCAAGCCCTTTTCGAATTCAAGATTTTGACGCAAACAGACTCTCTGCAATATACACAGTTACGCATGGTACTCACTTTACACAGAATAGTTGTAGGCCACGTTTCAAACAAAGAAGAAAATAACCTGCGAGAGTTCAGTAGAGTAGCGGTGGCGAGTAAGTCCACGAAAACTTTTTAAACCTTATTCTGAGCACGTTTGTATTTTGTCACGCTTTTAGTTATAAACTCATATGTGAGATTTCAGCATTCGTAATAAAGAGCTTGTAAAGCGCTTTTTTTAGTAAAGCGCTTGTAAAGCGTTTACCTGAAAAAGTTTAATCCATTTTCCTAAATCAAATCAAAATAGACACATTTTAAGCTTTATGTCCACTGTGCATTGCAGGCAGTGATTTTGCTTTTTACTGTACTATGGCAATAACAGCTTTTCCCAAGGCTTAGCCTACTTTCATTTGTTATACAAAATTGTTTTTTAAACATTTTTGCTGATTAAGAGAAATTATTTTTTTAAATTGGCATTTTTCAATATCACTGAGCTAAAATACAAAAGACAATCATTGAGATAATATTGTTTTTTCACAATTTTCTGGAACGTCATGAGTTCCAACTTCCTGACATTCAATAGGTTCACGTGTTTTCAAAAAAAACTTGTATAAAAAAGTAACAGAGGTACTTTGTTTATAAAATGATGAAATATGTTTTTTTCTTTATTTTCATGAACAAAACGTGTTTGTTTATTTGTGGTCTAAAATATCCACAGTGAAGTAGACACACTTGCAGTACACGTGAAATGCCAAAAGTTAGTGAAAAGTAAAATACTAAAAGTTATCAGCGATTTTAACAAAAGGTAACAGGTGGTATTTCATGAGAATGTAATTGACGCGATGCTTATAATTCCATAATAAAAAAAGATTTTACTATGCACCAATGGGAAGAACACAGCATACAAATGAAAAACAGATGTTACACAGTGTTACCCAACACATGCAACTGAGTGTGTTAATGTTTTATATATATGCAATCTAAGACAGTGGTGGCAGCGAAAACGTTCATCTTGCATCAACATATGTATTATAGGCTAAACGTCGAATTCAACAAAACAGAAACGCCAATAAGATTTCTTTCATATCGTTTTAGGACAGAAAAATAAAAAAAAATCCATACAGTTTCTTCAACAACTAACATAATTGAACATTGTATAACATCATCTTGAAATAAGAATATAATGGTGAAAAAATTTTGTAAAAAAATGAATGCAATAGGACTAACTTCATGGAACCGTGTCTTACCTTTGTGAAGCCAGTGACTGAAAACATAAGTAAGAGCTAGGTCTGTTCAAAAATATTTAAAAAGGTGAAGATGTGACAAGGTCACTTATACCGGTTAATTCCATTTGCCGAAGTTCAATTAATCTTTATTGGATGGTAACTCTGTAAATACCAGCAATAGTGTATCGCTTCACTTTTTTCACCAAACTAAAATATTCACGTTCCCAGATACTAGCACACATACTGTTACTAGAAACTTCGCCTGTTTTTGTGGTAACTAGATTTGGTTCTTCCTGCCATCTTGCGGTTATAAAAAATGCAGAAGTGCGGCGGCAGAAAAACCTGATCTTACCTGTATCGAACACGATTGCATTTGAAATAAACATTGTTGTAAATGGGTAGCATCAAGTACCCAACCTCTTTTTTCCATCTCGGCGCTAAGATAAAATATGTCTTTTCCTTGTTGTCGTAATTTTTGGTAATACTTTTTCACCTCCTCAGACCACCAACCGTCAAACTTTCTGTATACCACAAAAAAGCAAAATAGGCGTTCAGTGCAAATATAAAAAGCGGTAGAAGTCAGCATGATACAGTAAACCAGTGGTGCTTAACCTTTTTTGGCCCATGGACCAATCTTTTTCAAATAAATTTCCGATGGGCCACTTTGCTATGCTGACACCTTACGTAATTTGTTGTACAGAAATGGTTACAGTTTTAAAGCAACGTTTTATCAAGGATTTATGGAACTCTCTGTGGACTACTAGAAATTGCAGGTGGCCACCAATGGTCCACCTGGACCACGTTTAGAATCACTGCAGTAAATTAATTAACCAATATACAGTATTTTACTTGTGATGTCATCACAGAACACATTCTAATTTTGAAATGAGCTTGAAAGCAACGCAAACTTTCTTCCTTTTTTATCACAATGTGGAAAGGTTTACTGCTGAAGGCCGCTGGCTGCAATTTTACGAATAAAACCTTAAATTTGTTGCAATCGAGCAATTAACGATACAACTGAACAAATTAGTTGCACAACTTGAGCAAACATGCTAGGACTTTCAATTAGGTTGCACAGAAGATCATGTCCCTTTATGACTATAAACAAGTTTTTCAACATCAAATTTTGAGGTAAACAGTTAACAGAAGATAACAGTAAGTCAGATGGCGGTGTGTTCATTGGCACACAGAGGCAAGTAAATGTTTTAACGTAGTTTTCAAATGTTTTGCGACGCATTTAGCATGCGGCTGACAGCCAATTGTTTTTACTGAATGTAAAGCAGGATTTTGCGGTTATTGTTTTGCCAGTTACATATATTCAATTTTACGTTGGTTTTGCACACGTCGTCAACATATTGAAGGTGATAAAGGAATCACAAGAAAATACCGAAATCCTGAAGCACACTAAGTATCAAAACAGCTTTTGAATTCTTTCTAAGACTGGCTTTTATATATTTCTGGCGATCAGGTTTGCCATAAGTTTTTGTGATATCTGCTAAAGGTGAAATTTTAATCACAAAATGCTTTGAAATTAGTTACACATGATTTTGATGCACAGTGATTTTTCTGCATCATCTGCTTTTATTAAGTGACGTGTTTAGTGCGTGTTGTTTTAAATGCATCCTTTTTTCTGCATCATGTTTATATTGCATGATGTTTTTACTACATGACATTTCTACTGCATGAAAGTTTTAGTGCATCATGTTTTTCTGTGTGATGTTTTCTCACGACATGATGTTTTTATCGCTAGTGCAAACACTTTCTACTCCGCTCTGCTACGAAAAATCGTGCGTTTTGAGCATTATACGATTGGCAAAGGATTGACTTCTAGAGGGAAGTCACGTGCCTATTCAAAAAATTTAGAAATAACCTGTCGCTTGTACGTCATATGGAAACAGGATTGTGCTATCTCAAATACTATATTCAAAAACACAGATAAAGTGGTGCCATGCGAAAAACTTGTGGCAATCGTCCAGGTTTGTTGAAGAAATATAGTGACCTTATTGCCGGCATATATCCTTGCATAAACGCCAATTTGAACATTTGATGTTGAAAAGTTTTTAGAGAATGGAGTTTACATTTTGGAAATTATGCTCTGACCCATTCTTCTTGTTTTTCCGACACGTTGGAGAAAAATTTTTGTCTGAAATGAAAGGCATGAGTAAAATTCGCAATTTATAACTACGCGTGATCTACACTTAACCTACACTGCACATAAAGTTACATTTCCGCATTCTAACCTCTCCCATTATCTACCTATGTCACGCGTTCTTTTCAAAAGCAGGAAGGATTTTGTTAATTTATTAATGTTAAATTATGCAAACATAACAGCGAATTTTATTCTCACTATTCGTGAGTGACTTAGTGTCACCGCCCAAACAGATAAAATTGTTATTGTATGTTGTTGACAGTGTACATAGGAATGAAGTTCACTCGAAGTTTCAGTGCTGAAAATCAATGAAATACAACCCGGCAAAGATCAAACTTTTCGGTTGACACAAACTGCAGGAAGAGCATCTCCGCACACCTTCGGTAACAAGTGAATTGTTAACTTAAATTGGTCATAATTTTATTTTAAGATGCCTCAAGTGTTTGAAATACGAATGGCATTGCCAGTTACTATATGACAAGACCCAATACCTGTCTCTATAAGGAGATGAAGCTCGTATCAAAGCATCAACTGCACCAAGCTCAAGCTTTGAAGTCACAGAGAAAAACCTGAAGAAAAAGCACAACAATAGTGATTGAGCTTTTTAACTTACATAGTTCAGACAAAGTAACGGGGGAAAGCAACATAAAATTACATGAAGGGTCAACAACTCAGATTAAATTCGAATCATCTGCGTAATTTGAGCAAGGGGTTAAAGCGTTGAAGAAAAGTTCGATCTACATTTCGCATGGACTATACTGTAAAATCGTCGCGGTCAGGGTTTGGGAAGCTTTGCGCTAGTCAGTAAATTCCAATTTTGGTTGAAGCTTTGTGACTAAAGGGAATCCCTATGAGTTCTAGGAAAAGCTTGATAGAAATGTTATTGCCACATAGTCACAGTCTGTTATATGTAGATGTGGTCAATCATATGAAAAATTACCAACCTTGCTTTGAAATTTAGTGTTTTTAGTGGTATTCGGAATATGGTCAGCCGCCAAAAGCTTTCAGAGTGCTATCTAAAAAGTGACCCAATTCAGTTTTTTCAACTGTAAGGTTGGTTCGTTGTTGACCTGTTGTGTTTCGTGGTAGCTCACTGTCTTTAATAAGAACCATGATCGGAAATTTTAATCAAGATTTAATGCTCCAAAACTGAAAGTTACCCTACACAGCGGCTTGGAGTCCGGTGGGCGAGTGACAGAAGCCATATGTATTTCTAAGAAATTGTAAAAGGAACAGAAACTTTGGACCGTGAGATTGTTTGAGAACGGATCAAGAAACAAATCAAAACGTGTCGTAATAAACCAAAGTTTCTGAAGACTTTTTTAGTTTTGATGGATCAGAAGCACTTATAAAAAATACATTTCTGTGACATATATAAAAACAAAATATGTTGTTTAATTTGGCGAAGTTCGGGCATTCTGGTGTGAAGACGACTTTTGGCAACGTCTACTAGAAACAAGCAACCCAACTTTCGGCCTGTAGCAATGCGTTCGCAAGTCTTATTGAGTAGACATCAAATGTACGCCTGTGATTCTTGAGTGCAGTGTTGACTGCTGTAGTTTAAAAGTAATTAAAAATATATAGTTAGAAACATGTTATAAAGATTAAATGCAGCATTACTGGTTTATGAGGCTCTGGGAAGGCCAACCTTTTAGCTTCGAAAAATTTTTAGTTATGTCGTTGTAACTAGCCACAGTTCGTGTGTTTTTCTTTACTTGTTTTCAAGTGCCAACATTTCGCCTGTAACATTTGTCTTACATTTACAGGACTGATGATGCGTTGGAAAACGCGAAACTAGTTTCCCAGTCAATAAACTGTGACTGATTTACTTGCCGCCATTTTTCTGGCCTTTAACTATGAAAAACAGATACGCTTGCAAGTTTAAATCGTCGCAGAAGAATGAAAGCAGAAAGCAGGCAGATTCCTCAGAAGCTTGCCGCAAGGCTAAAGTTTGTTTACTGCAATAAAATTCAGTGTAAGAAACCCTGCTTAACTATTCTGTCTTCGATAAAGTGACAATAATCGGTAATGGACTTGTTTCAATAATTTCAACCTTGGTGTTTCCAGGAATCATAACAGAGAGATATGTGTAGACGAGTTTCTAGACATTTTAAGATCTAGATTGTCGCATTTAGCTACATCTGAAATTCCATACATGGGTTCGTTCTTAGGTGTAACCAGGACGACACTCACGAATCTAACGTTCGCTTGGTCTCCCTAAAGTTTCTGATTCACTATCTAAAAAATAGATTTAAAACAGAAGTATAGTTTTTGTTGGTTTTTGCTTTTTATTTCACAAAGTATATGCACACGAATATTGAAACTTACCAATAAATTTTTATAATATTCATCTTCAAGACGCTCTCGAACACAGCGACACAGACACAATATATTTGTGGTATTTACCATTCTTACAGAGCTCAAGTATCTAATTTGTAATAACAGTAGTTTCTACTCGGACATTCTGTAACTGAAAGGAAATGCTCAGTTCAGAACGCATGTTTTATGTAAGGTTGGATCGTGACAAGATTTTGTAAGCTCTTTTAAAGAAGGTTCCTAAGTTAGGTTTTCCAGCAGATTTTGGTCACGTATTTTGTATGGCAACTTTGTACTTCATCATGTTTGTACATGATGACTTTAAGTGTTGAAAAGGAAACCTAGATTGAAACAAATCCTAATTTGTTTGTGAAACTTGCTTTCTGTATTGACTTTTTAAATCGTCAAACAGAGTGACAGAGAATACCTATACTGCCATCATTTTAATGGGAAGGGTGTCGGGATTTAGCCTTAGGATTGAGCAAGGCAATAAATTGCCTTTTGACAATATCAGTCCATGTGGCAGCGAGTAATTTGGACAAACCAAATTTGTGGTTCCGTGTTTCATGGATTCACCCGGACAAAGCCACTAGTGTTGACCAAAAAATGCAAGTCATTGACATTGCTTTTAGTCAGAGGACTCAAGCTACTAAGGGGGCTGCTTAAAACAGCAGCGGACAAAGTAGCACTCACAAACCACCCGTCGAGCTAAGGTGGCAGTAAGGCAGAGCCTCAAATTTACTTCAATGGTTAAACCACTCGAAGATGGCGTAGACCAAGGAAGGAGTTCCCTGTTCAAAGTAGAAAAGTGAACTGAACTGGGTTACCAAAATCGCATCTTTTATACCAAGATCTTCTGGAAATTCCCTAATTAATCATTTATTGGTCCTCATAAAGCATTGCATCATGAAATTAATGGGGTTTTTAATCATGATTTTTAATTACATCATCAATGGTTAATTTTCTGCATTTTTCCATGACATCATTCTTTCAGGCCTTCTTCAGTCTTGTTCGCCTTATTCAGTGTACTCTGTTCATTGTTTTTCCACGTCAAGCTTTGGTTGATTTAATTTATACATAGTTTGTTCTCGAATTTCCAATTAAATTGTCTGGAAATTTCTTTTCTTCACCAGACTGTAGAAACGTTATGTTTTGTTTGTCACGTTTTTCATGCTTGGCTGATCACAGCCTTTAGGTTGCTTGTTCGTAGTCTTTGTCTTTGTCGCTTGATGCTGGAACTTTGTCTCTTATTTATTAGATCAACTTTTAACATGTACAGACCACTATAATGTGTCTGCTACATATGTGACGTAGGTATTCCAACATATTTTTCCGTGCCTGGCATATATTCATGTTCCGTATCACATGGTTTCGTAAAAGAACTCAAGAACACAAAAAGGTTATAACCCAGCACGGAAGGTGGTATGGTTGGCACGCGCAGGTAACACTGATAAGGAATCAGCACGGAAACAATGCACCAGCGACTGTATACTGCAATCGTTCATCGTCGTACAGAAGCGTTAAACATTGGGGAAGTGAAAATTTGTAAAAAGCATCAAACCTTTGAAGAGACCGAATACAAGTTTGATGAAAATGCAAATGGTTGAACATACGGATGCAAATTGTTTCTAATCAAGTTACAAAGACATTAAATGTCTTAACGAAATAAGGTAGTTTCATTCTGATGAAAACTCACATTTTTTGAATGCATTGCAAAATTCGATAGGGGTTGTTGTAGGGAATGCCGAGTTGAATTGAATTGAATTTATTGACAAACAGCCATTGAAGGCAGGCCAAGGCCTGAAGAGCTCATTGGCAACGCAAAAACACAGAAAAAAAATGACACACATACACACAAATGAAACAGTAAAAACAGAAAACGAGTTCATATTAAAAGGGTGTATTTCTGG
>Ga0210059_1009961_pt1 | contig 14750 bp, 8 predicted proteins | sample Ectturendosymbi2_FD_188042 | JGI IMG/M metagenome (GOLD analysis project Ga0210059, IMG submission 188042) | Ecteinascidia turbinata endosymbiont from Florida, USA - Sample 2 (SPAdes) (version 2) | ecosystem: Host-associated > Tunicates > Ascidians > Unclassified | place: Key West, Florida...
GGGTCTTTAAAACGCCTTAAAAAACCCTGGTTTTCATAGTAGTGTCTGATTACACGTTTCAATTCGTGGGACCAGTTTTTCTTTACTTTTTTCAAAACTTTCCCAACTTTCAGTTTAGGGGTTAAGGTTAGTGTTAGGGCTACAGTTAGGTTTTAGGTTTATGTTTACTATGTTTCTACCAAGGCTACTGCATTCTCATTGTATGTTATTGTTGAAATGATTGTGATACAGTGACACTCTTTGTTTACAATTACGTACTTCACCCTGCATTGTTATCGGTTTCGCATCGGATTGATGCGTGAGCAATTTATCGCCCTTGGCTTACCTTTGTGAACACACTTGCAAACTTGATCTGGGTGTTTTTACCTTGCAAGGAACTCGAAGATTTGCCCTGTTTATCACTTTTGGAAAGTGTTGAAAAACAGCACCCTGGGGTGTTTGCCCACCCTAAAATCTACAACAAAACTTTATTCACCATGGTTTTGTACAATTCAGAAAACAGCATTTGCGGTATAAGGCCATTTAGTCATCCACTGTTTTGTCACAGCAGTGTTGTGAATCATACTGTTCGTCATCTCTCTTGCAGTAGTGATAGTGAACCTGTAATGAGACTTGCGTCACTTGACTACAAAATTTTACTGCAATCACCCCCTCTAACCTTACTGGCTGAATCCGCCCCTGTTGGTAATAGAAGCATTTAGATTATATAAAACGGTAATGTAAAAACCTGATGTTGAAGAAAGCAGCAATCTGATGTTAACAAGACTGACCCCAGTGGCAACCCTGGCACACATGGAAGATATGCTGTGTGAGGTGTGAGTGACTGCTAACTACAGGCTGAACTAATTCACTGTTCTGCTAATCAGTTTCACACCGCACTTTAGTCAGAGAAAAGTGTTGACTGAAAATGGACAACAACAAAATAATGACATTAATCCTCTAATTAGATAAAATCATCAATTTGTTATTTTTAGGCCGTAACTTATGAACCAGAAATGCTAGAAAGCCAATCAAAGGCTCAAAAAATGTGGATTTTAGCTTAGTTTCTGATAAAAGCTTGAGTCAAAAAATTCCGTCTAGCAGTTGGGGCCCAGGGCCAGGTGACCTGAGCCAAAATGGCCTAAAATCTATCCCACTTATGATGTCATCCACAAAAAACCCAAAACCGAAAAATTTTTCATTGCAAACTAGAAGACTCGCTGCAGCATTAGAGAGTTTGAACAACTCTCTGTAGTAGCTCAATTGCCTGGCGAATTATGGAGTTACAAATTGGCACGAAAATAGCAGCTCAATGCAGGATTTTTAATCACGAATATTTTGTACACTGGCGCTGAAGGTGTAATGTAACTGGCATAAATATGGTAAACTCATATTAAGCCACCTCATATCTAGTCTGTTTTCCCAGGGAAAACCTTTGGACTGAATCAATTCCTTGTTCAGTTTCGTCTTCTCATAAAATTCACAACAGGACAAATCAGTATTACTTTTGCAAGCGAAATTCACAACAGGACAAATCAGTATTAAATTTGCAAGTGGTAGGCTGATAAGACTGTTCTAGTATTCTGCTCGTATTGAAAGACCACATAGGAAAAAGACTCTTTACAGCTCTGAGAATGTACAGTTTAGAACATTTCCAGCCACAATTATTCTATCAGTATTCTTTCCAGCTATCTTATCACAGCAATAACACTGACATACCTATCACTGTTGATCATCTGACCAAACATGGTGTTAATTGTTTCTATAGTCTAGATTAAATCACTTTCAACCATGATATTTCTTTTTTAAGAGATTTCCTATAACTCAAAAAAAAGATTTTAAAATAGAAATATGTTTTTGGGTTATTTTTATCAAATTTTATTTTTTTGGCCATAACTTTTGAACCAAAAATGCTAGAAAGCCAATCAAAGGTTCAAAAAACTCAGATTATAGCCTAGTTTCCACTAAAAGAAATGGTTCTTGCGGTTGGGCCCAGGGCCTGATGACCTCAACAAAAAATGCCAAAACCTATCCCACATATGATGTCACCCTCCAAAAAAAAACGAAATCCAAAACTTTCCAATTTTTTTCGATGCAGTCTAGAAGACTTGCGACATCTTTTACAGCTTTTTTTAACAGCTCTCTTACTCAATCGCCTGGCAAGTTACGGAGTTGCAAAGTGGAACAAAAATGGTAGCTTAATGTAGGATTCTGGAGTACAAACGTATGGTACACTGGCACGATGCATTTAACTCAATGCAACCTTAGTCCTAAAATCTACAAGCTATGCTTATGGATGAATTGCTGAAGGCTGAATAAGAGCAGAGAAAGCAAGCGAACTCAAGATTAAAATAATAAATCAATTACATGCTGCAGTAAGTAAAAATTGTAAGATGCACTGTTCTCAAATAATTTCTTTTACTAAAACTGCAAAGCTATCTAGCCTAGATTTTCAACATGTTTAAATAAAACTTGCAAGTGAACAAATAGCTTTAGCCTTTTTTTCCTTAAGATTAACAGCTAATTCAATAGGGGTGTGTAGTTTTTCAAAAAAAGTACTGCAACAATTTTGAATCAGTTGAATTGACTAGCAAATGACATTGTCTGCATGTAGGATTATTGCTTAACCCCGTGGTTGACAAGTGGTTCTACACATCAAGATATGGCTTTTCGACTAACAGGTAAATTACTATGATGTGGTAGATTGATATTGCAAATATTTTGCATGATCTATAGTAGAGATAGACCGATATATCGGGCAGATATTTGGGTTTCACCAATATATCGGTATCGGCCAAAATGGCTGATTTTATCGGCCTTGCTTGGACTTGGTAAGTGTTGACAAAATGCTGTTATATTCCTTACGCATCCAGACAACTTGCGCGAGTAAGCACTATGAACCAAGTCAAGACAGTTACCTCACAGCAATGCTAGCTGGTGAACTTTCATTTAAACAAGCAGACAAGATGAACCATGAAGCATGTGTCAACCGTCACAGCCGAAACAAAAGCATCATCATTAATCAGATCAATAAAAATCATAGCAAAGTATTGAAATTGCTGCATTTTGAAAAATTTTAGCTCATAAATCCCGATTTTTGAAGTTTTTGAAAAAAAGGTAAGGCATAGAATAAAGTAAATTTTTCATAATGAAGCAGAAATCATGTTTTAAAAATTTTAGAAATATGAGTATCAGCTATTGGTCCATGAATAGACGATATATCGGTATCGGCCCCACAAAAGCCATATCGGTTGATCTCTACAGTTACAATGTTCAAAAATTTTTAGAGTGAATATGCGCAACAGTTTTTTAGTGGGATTAACTTTTGCCCATGTATGCAATGAAGCTAAAATGCACCATGTACGTAGCCTCCTGATTCTGGCTGTGATGTGATTTACATAGATTTCTAAAGCAAAAATTCACTTTTGCCAAAGAAATGCATCCAGCATATTTTTGCTGTTATGGATATTAGGGTAAAAAGTACAATGGATAAACTACCTTTGCATCAGTGGTTCTTAACCTTTACAAACACACTTAACTTTTATGTAGTTTTCCAAGCTTTTGTCGAGCCCTGTTTTTAACAAATATAACAGAAAGTAAAATGGGTTACTGAAATCATATGACCTTTGTTGAACCCCTGAAATGGCTCCGTCAAACCCTAGGGGTCGATCGAACCCAGGTTAAGAACCACTGCTTTACATTGTTATTTTATGACATGCAATTGATCTAATGATTTTTGTTGAACATTGTTGTGCCACGAAAACACAAAGATGTAGGTTATATTTATAGGAGGGATTTTATAGGTTTTCTTTTGAAGGTGCTATATACACCCTTTGTTTCACAATTTTATATACATAGTATAGACCAAAAATGAATGGTAAGCGTAAGTGTAACTTGCAAATGGTGTCAATGGGAAAGATATTTCATAAACTTCATGGTGAATTTCATTAAGTGCTAAAATGGAATGGGGAGAAATTAATACTAAGCAGAAAAGAACCAAAAGACTTTCAGAATAGTTGGGCATAATTTGTTTTTCTCTTTAATATGCTAACAAATTTTCTGCATAAAATGTTTAGCTGTAATGAGTTTCTTTTTCTAATCTTTTAATGCCAGTATTAAAGTGCTTTAAATGTATCTTGTAATTTTACTGAGCTGGATGCAGTGTCATTTTCAGTAGTGAACTCTAGCTGCTGAATCAGTTTCAAGCTTTTAACGGCTAGCATTTTGTCATAATCTGAGCTTAAAAACTGATTTGACTGTGAAAGTATTTGCTTCTGCAACAAAAATTTTAACCTTTTAATGACAAGTTTAAAAAGTGGTGACTGAAATGCAAGAAGCAAGCCACTTTTCACATCAAAATAACAGGCGTTTTCTGTGTTAAGATATACTTTAACACAGCTAAACAAGAGCATTTGTAAAGGAATCTCATCTGCAGTACATATGTGGAATATGTACAGAACGTTCAAAGAAAAACAGTCAAAAAATGTTTGAAGCATTTTTGTAAATTCCCAGAAAGTTCATGAGAGAAAACACCTAATCTATTGCAGTGTTTGCCATTTCTATACCAGCAAAGCATAAAACAAATTTTGAGTTGTTTCTACACATGCTGGTAAAATTCTGAATCATTTGAAAAAAAATTGGTGAAGTTGGTAGATTGCACAATGATAATAATTTTTTTAAAACACTCTCTGTATGTTTTCTTGTTAACACTAATGAAGTTCCGGGGCTTGTTTAGTTATTTTGTTTTTCTTAATGTGTTCTGTTAAGGAAACTTGCCCCAGAAACAGTCATGGACTCCAGCATTCTGGTACTCAACCCGATTCAGTTTAACCATGGTTTCATGTTTTCAGGAATTGTGCGTGTTTTCCTTGTGGCAGCTATTTTTCTTATGGCGTGGTACACAATTCACCTGTATGCCCAGTTGTTCTCAAGATTGAAGACTGAAACCCCACAGTCAAATGTACCTGAAAAAGGTGAAAATATTATTGTTCTGAATATTAGAAACTGCTGATGTATACTTGTAGCTAGTAAAAATAATGCTATATAGATCATGCTTGTGGTAGAAATGCAGTTAGCATATTGTCAATCCCAAAGCTTTAATTTATAAGCATATAACTTTAGAGGCAACTGAAACAGCGCTCCTCAACATTTCTACTAGGACTTGAATTTCAGCCACAAAGCTAACTTCAAGGGGCATGTAAAAACATGTTTTGGTACAAAATGAGTGTTCTTGAAAAAGAACTGTTTATTTCATGCAATTGTATACAAAGACTTTGTTCATTTTCAGTTAGCCATAAATGATGACAATTTCTTAGATTTTATAAAATTTTTAGGATAGATTACTCTCTGAGATTTAAATTGTGTTTAACAATTTCTACCCTGTTAAAGATTTGATTATGTTGGTTATTGTTGTGTGATGTTTTCTTTAAGCAATGCAGAATTTTGCTGACGACTCCTATTTAGCTGTAATTCTGAAGATCATAGAAGCGCTACCCTAAGGTTAGCTCAACACGACACAGGTACGATCCTCAAGTGAACCAGTAGTGAAATATGCTGAAGTATGGCCACACATGGTGTTACGGTTGCATTCAGATCACATAGGGAACAGAACTGACAGGACAAAAATCAAAAGGAATACAGACTTGGATTCTTATTTGCAATGCTGTACACAAATCTATGATTTAATTTTAAATTATTAGGTTAGTTGACATTGAAATTTTGGTATAAAAATTTCTGCAGTTTTTGCACCTTTAACGTTGGCTCTATCTCGTGCTCAATTCATTTTTGTCAATTGAAAATAAGGTGATAAAAAACTTAGCTATTCACGCTTTAAAAGTTGTGAACAGCTAAATCACCTAAATTAGCTAAAGCCATGGTTTCAACGTAACCCTGGCATAAGCAAGACATTGCCCATAATTTGGTTTTGAAGGGCAGCAGCATGTAGACCTGATGTATTGAAAAATATCATGCTGAGAATTGTACAGTTTTAGAACATGTTACTTATTAACCATTTCAGTCCCGCAAAAGCCCCAAATCTTGCAGAGCTTTGCAATCCTATAACTCGCCAGGCGATTCAGCTAGAGAGCTGTCCAAACATCCACGGATTCAGCAAGTCTTGTAGTCAAAATCGAAAAAAAACGTTTGTTGTTTTTGGTGGGGTGATTTCTGGAGGTGACGTCACAAAGAAGTCATGTTTTGGAAATTTTGGCCACATTTGCCCGGCCCTGGGCCCCAACCCATTGACCCACTCTTTTGGCTCAAAGTTTTTTTGAAAACTAGGTCAACATCCGCATCTATAGTGCCCTTGATTGACTTGCTAGCATATCTATAGCCAAAATTATGGGTCAAAAACTGAGTTTTTGGCTTGATTCAAAACTTTTCAGAAAAGGCATAATTTACCCTTTCAGGGAAAACTTTGGTCAGCCATAACTCGGCAGCAGATTGAGCTAGAGAGCTGTTCAAACCCCGTAATGACTAGTGGTGTTGTGTAGTTTAGAATAAAAAAAATTGTTTTTAATTTGGTTAGGGAGTTTTGAGTCAATGGGATCATGACACGGGCATATTTTTTGGTTAATTATATGACGTCATCATCCGATCCCACGCGCCAATATTTTGGCTTGCAGTATTCTGGGATTCTAGGGCAGAATACGCGTTTTGAAAGCCCTTGATTGAGTTTCTAGCGTTTCTGGTTTAAAAGTTAGGCCAAAAAACAGCTAATTGGTGAGGGGCTTTTCTCAATACTTTTGGGGGATTTCCCAAATTAATTGTAAGTTTTTTTGGCCCTAACCTTGGAACCACGAACGTTAAAAACCTGTTCAGACCCTTCATAGTCCCGAATAGTAACTAAAAAACAGCTAAAATAAAAAAAAATTGTGTCATTTAAATGGCTCCTGCGGGTCCTAAAGCGAGGTCGGGCAAAAATGCTGATGTCAGCAAAAAATAACATGAACATCCTATCATTTTATAAGCATTAAAAAAAAACAGACATCCTAAACTGAAACGTTTTTTTTTATTGCAAACTACATACCTTCACGAGTCTTTAGAGGGTTTGAACAGCTCTCTAGCTCAATCTGACGGCTAGTTATTGCCTGCGGTGGAATGCCCCCAAGAGTGACTTTTGAGGGAACAAAATTTTGGTCAATTTTTGGTTTATGAGCCATAATTTTCGCTCCCGATATACTAGAAAGTCAATCAAAGGCTCTGTAGACGTGAATTTTGACCTAGTTTTCAACGAAACTTTGAGTCCAAAAATGGCCCATTGGGACAGCGCCCACGGCAAGGCAAAGCTTGCCAAAATAACCTAAAAACACCCCTACTTGTGACGTTCCCCCCAGAAAAGCTCAAACCCAATACGAAAAATTTTTAATTTCGATTTTGACTACAAGACTTGCTGAATCCGTAGAGGGTTTGAAAAGCTCTCTAGCTCAATCGCCTGGCGAGTTATAGGATTGCAAAGCTCTGCAAGAAAAGTGGCGCACGCGGGATTGAAAGGGTTAACTTATTTTTTCAGAGATAAGCATGCCCAACAACAATTTAACAATTGACCAGCTAAGCAAAGACAAAACAGGTGTCACATGGCTTTCATGAGTTTTTCAGAAGCTCATGAATCTTCATTAAAAAGCAGTGTTTACCAGATGGGTTTCAGAAAATCAGCTCAAATTGAACAAAATTGTCTAAAACAACTTTATTGTAAACTGTTATCATCAGTAGTAACATCTTGACTGCACGTTAATAAAACAAGCCTCCAACATCACAGACCTAATTGTCATTTTGATTAAAGCAGGACACTTAACACTTTGAGAGATGGGGTACGATATATTTGTACTTCGATTTCGGCCTAAAACCAGCAGTTGTCAGTTGCCTTACCAACGCCCTAGCTCCTCTGTCAATTGCGCTAGAGAGCTGTTCAAGGGCTCAAACGGATCGGACAGTCTTCTAGATTCCACTCGAAAAAAATTTTTTGGTTGGGGGTTGTGGATTTTTTGTGAGTGACGTCATAAGTGAAGTAGTTTTTGGACCATTTTGGCTCATGTTGCCTGGCCTAGGGTCCAACTGCTAGGCCAAAGTATTTTGCTGAAGTTTTCATTGGAAACTAGGCTCGAGTCCGAGTGTTTTGAGCCTTTGATCGACTTCTAGCGTTTCTAATTCAAAAGTTATGATCTTAAATAAACAAATTAATTAATTATCTAATTAACTACTTTGTCAAAAATTTTTACTAACTTAGATCAACCCCAGCAGGTCATCCAAAGTATCCAAAGACTTGGATTGTAGTCTAGAATCCAATTGAAACTACAGCGAAATACTACCACCTAATGGTTGGCACCCAGGGCCAGGCAAAGTGGGCCAAGGTGGCCTAAAAGTCCTCCACTTATGACATCACTGACAAAAAACCTGCATCCCCCAAGCAAAAAATTTTTTTTCAAGTGTAAACTACAAGACTTTCCGTGTCTTTTGACGCTTCGACCAGGTCCGTAACCTGTACAGGAACGGAGATATTCCCACGCAAAGCCACTTGCGAATCAGCTATTTTTTTTGCGAACCACTTGAATTAACCCGGACATCAAAGTGTTAATTGATTAAAGGGCAGCATCATTTCCAGACACATCCCAAACAATTTCCATAGTGTTAATACTTTCAGACTAAAATGCTATTTGCAAATTGTGTAACTTCTGAAATTTATTATGAAGCTAAATCTTGTGTTTTTCTTGTACTGCATAGTGCATATTAAGTAATAATAGTCATTCATCATTGTCACAAGGACATTTTGTTGTGTAATTCAGTGGAAGATATTTGCCTAAACTGCTTTGAATAAAAAAACAAATGCGTTGTGGAGAGAGCTGTGTGCTAGAGAGCTGTGTGCTAACAAACTATCAGAAACAGGTGTCAGTTCAGTTTATTTCTGCATCCCGACCAAGCACAGAATACTTCTTCAGGAATACAGGGACAGGAAGCAACGGTCATAGTTGTCATTTAAGTCACTGCCCCCACAAGTTTATGCAAAATAACAAAATATAAATGAAACACCATAGCACAAAAAACAAATGCAAATATTAACAGAAACATTGCACTAAGTTAACAACACCACATGCTGAACAACTCAAAAAATCTCACATTGAGTTCAATCAAAGTAAATCCAGTTTACACTGTAGCAATCCGCATCCCTCAGTGTATGAATCAGCCTTCCCTATAGCAGGGCCACTGCTCAAAAATATGTGGTACTTCTCAAAAGAATCAATATTGCAACCCAAGGCTGCAGAGGAAAAATGACAACAGTAGCTTACGGCCAACCTGGTTACCACACAACAAATCCTTGACATAGCAAAGACAGTTATTCGGCTGTCAACAGTCTTCACATAAATATATTTTGGAAACACTTTCACCATTAAAAGTCCATTCCAAATTGTGTTTGGAAACACTGTTTCCACACAGGCAAGGCCTTGGCAACATGAGCACAGTACCTATGCCTAGCCAACCCATTTCAGTAACCCAAATTCAACAATCAATCAAACAAACAAACAAATGAAAAATGAGACACATGTCCAACAAGCTTCAATGTACATAAACTTAGACTGGATGTTATCGTTCAGATACGAACAAAAACAAAATGTAAATATCAAAGCAATCAGATAATAATTAGTCAATTGCCTACTTCAAAACCCATCCAGCACATACACACAGTATATATATATTTTGTTTTCAACCAGTTTCCTAAGCCAATGTCAGTGCATGTGTGAGAACAAAACTAATTATAATTTTCTAATAATCATAGTAAAGCTTTTGAAATTGGATAAATGTTTTGTTTTTAATAGTTATTGGTAACGAGTTCTGAATTTTAGGCCCTAAGTACATGAAATTGTTTTGGTCATGATCTTGGTGTCTTAAAGGAATTAAGTAATTATCTTTTGCTGAGTGCCTTGTGTTGTAATTATGCTTGTCACGAACAAGTTGGTAATTTCCAATCAGTAAAAGAGGAGTTTTATTATTGTTGTGTAACTTAAACGTATGCTTTCCAAGTTTATAATGCTGTAGTTCAGCATTCGCGGGCCAGAAAGCCTGCCAAAGGTTCCAATCCGGCCCGCGAGCTTTCCCAGAAATGTTTGGTAATTTAACAATTTCGTGTAAATGAATTAATGTGAGATGTTATTACACAAAACGACTAAAAAGCAAGAAGCATTTGATGTAATTGTGAATTTTATCCCGATAAGCTTTAGGCTACAAACCAAACTTACCTCTTAGATCAAAAGATCAGTTACAAGCATTTTGGAATTTACTTGCATTTTGTGTAACAGAAATGACTTACTTAGGACTTTAGCTATACTTTTTTAATGTTAGGCTTTGCGTGCAACTCGGACAAATAAAACAAACATAGAAAATTGTTGCATCATTGTCAGTGGCGTACGTAGAAAATTTCGGAGGGGAGGGCTAAAGGGGCCATGCCTCCCCCCAAATTTGTAGAAAATATAGTCATTTTGTGCTTTGAGTAGCGTTTTTCTAAACAAAATAGTGTTATTCGCCTAAAATTAAACATTTTGGTATACACTGCTGAAAGTTGTTTGTACATTTTTTATTTTTAGGGTCTGAGGAGAGGGCCACGGCACAGTGGCCACTCCCCTCCACACGCTAGTGATCATAGTTGCTTTTTTCGTTGGAAAGTTTTGCGCACCAGCCCCCTAGTAGCGTACTTGAGCGTGGCGCCTAGACAGCTGTTCAATCTGCATTAGCGTACATTAATAATTTTAAATTGTAGTAGGCATTTGGCATTTGAAGTATAAGTGTTATTTGGCAGTTTTTGGATTTTTTTAACAGGGGTACTACATGTTAATTTTGAGCGAATTTGTTGGGTACCGGTATTTACTACCATATACAGTAGCAGTGATGGAGTCTCGGTACTTGATCTCAAGGGTAGTTTCGACAGTGGTGTAGCAGGCGGGGATGTCAGGGGGTACAAGCGCAACCCCAAAAGTTTTGATTTGTCAAAAATCCAGGCAAAATCTCTGAAAATATGGAAAAAAATCCTGCAAATTTGGGCACAGATATTTTGACACTTTTGTTCTCATTGTGTGATGAATGAGACTGACTGTTGAAATACGTCTGGATTTGACTTTTTTCTTCTCCGTGGGACATATGAACACCTTCTGTGTGGCTCCCAAAAAAAGTCTTAATCATTTTTGAGACACAAATTATTCTGGTAAGTTTGAGTAAAATTGAACAAAAATCCTTCACACCCCCAAAAATTTGCCTGCCTCTATACCTAGTAGTCTAGAGACCTCTTTTTGCGAGTCTCAGTGTCGAAGGTTTCAGGTCTCGTCTCAGTTTCAAGGGATACGTGCCAGCCTATAGTTAAGACCGGGCGCCAAATATCCTGTCTCAAACTATGTAAACTTTTTCATGATTTTGTGACAGTTTTACCGATTTTTTGTATGTCAATATCATCGATTGTTACCCCAACACTTTTGATTTTTGTTGTTTTTAAATCAAATTTAAGCATTATCCACCTTTGAATTGCCAAATCAGGCAACGTTAATTTGCAAAATATTGCAACAAAATGTCAAAATTCTGAAATGTTGCACTTTTGGATCGGTCTCAAACCCATTGTCTTGACTACTTTGAATACTGCAACAATATGGCTTAGTGAAACTACTTCATTTTAACATACTTTTTGTCTGTAGTATCTGCAGGTAAGAAATAACACAAGCAAACATGAAAAGTGCTGATAATTCACAAAATTTCAACTTCGAAGTGGTGATGACACTTTTGAAAATATGTTGAAACATTTCGACATAATCTGCAAATTTTTGAGTCTCGGACTTTTTGAAGAAGTCTTGCTCTCGAAGTTTAGGTCTCAACTACGTCTCTGCTGTCTAGTCAGTGATTGGTGAGGTATACAGGGTTCTTGAAAATCGTAGAAGCAATTAACGTATAGCAGCATCAAGCGTGAAACCAAATATTACAACTATCATGCAACAACAGAAGCTCTTACAGAAGTCACATTGCAAACATGTTACCAAACACAGAAAAAAATTGCAATGTACAAACATGTCTCATGTTATGCGTGTGGATTTCTATTTTTTTTTTTTTCAATGCACAAAGCAGTCTGGCCCGCGGACACAGATAAGGTTGCAACTTTGGCCCAGCATTCGAAAAGTTTGGGGACCGCTGCTGTAGTTCATTGAGTTTTAATATTTTGTGTTTTTTATATAAGGTGTTTAAATTTGTATGTCTATTTGTGAATGTTATACAACAAATTGCGCGGTTATTTAAGACATTGAGTTTATGTAAGTCATTTTTATAGGCTGAGGCCCAGAGAGTTATTGCATATGATAGTTTTGATTTAATGAGGGCATTATATAGTATTTTTAGAAGATTTTTTGAAAGGTATTGTGTAATTTTATATAGGACTCCAACACTTTGTGCAACTGATGATGTTAGATGTAAAATATGGGCTTTCCAGTTCAATTTTGCATCAATAAAAACTCCCAAATACTTTGATTTATTTGTCTGCATTAACATGTTACCATCAAGATTTAGCAAAAAATGATGACTCTATTTTTTGGCTGGATGGAATAACAAATAGTTAGTTTTATTTAAGTTAAGTGTTAATTTGTTCTGCATGAACCATTTTTGAACATTTTTAAGTTCAACATTAATAATGTTTTGTAAATCAAGTATATCTGGACCTGACATAATTAGGGTTGTATCATCAGCCAATAAAAGTGTTTGTATTGCATGACAATCTGGAAGGTCATTTATATAAATTAGGAAAAAGTAGGCACTAAAACACTCCCCTGAGGTATCCCACAAGTTACATATTCTTTATCTGATTTACATGTTTAAGTTGTCACAAACTGCTTACGATTTGATAAATAACTTAGGAAAAGATTTTGTGCATTACCCCTAATTCCCAAATGATATAGTTTTTTCACAAGGATACTGTGATCCACTGTATCTAATGCTTTCTTCAGATCTGAAAAATGGCACATGTATAAAGATTTTCTTCTCTTTTCGAAGTTATAATGCCATTTAGAGACATCAGAGCATGAACAGTGGAAAAACCTTTCCTGAAACCAAATTGATTTTGGCACAAGATGTTGTTTTTTTCAAGAAATCATGGCAAGTCCTGTCAAATTTTTGTGGTTCCTCATGGACCATTGGCAACACAGTCAATGATTAAATCGGCATTGCAGATTGAGCATAGTAATGGTACTTTACACGATTTTGTTTGGCTTTGGATTTAACTTATTTTTTTCCTGCAGTTATGGTCGACAAGGCACCTATAACAGTGAATGATCCTGACGGATTGGTGGATAAGCAAAAGCTTGATGAAGAGGCTAAGGCCTGGGAAAAAAATCAAGGCAGTCTCAACCCCAGTGAGTGTTTACACATTTTGAGAACATAATTTATTCTGCTTAAATACTATGGAATGATTTGACCACCATTAAAAAACTAGACTTCCCAACTCATATGAGTTCATTTAACATGTTAGAGGTGTTTAGTATCTATTCCACAATCAAGCACATTTACCTCTATGCTACAACTGTGCCAAAATCACCAAATTTCAACCCATTGTCAGAAGAACTATCCATGGCTGGAATTTTGAAACAAAACTTAAAGATCAAAATTCCTAGTTTCAATGTATGACCTCCAAAACTTACAATTTTTGTATGTGGCATGTAAGTGCCAAATTGTTTTGTTTGAATTACATATCTGATGTTGGCTCAACTTGTAAAAGCTGTCTGTTTATTATATGCAACAATATTACATTTGCAGGTGTGAAAAAGCCAAGCAAAAATCCATGTGTGGTATCATCAACGTGCAAAGCATCAGAAATTAGTTTCAAAGTTATCACTGGTGCTGCAAACGTCATTGGTCCAAGCATTTGCGTTAATGATTCAATGTGAGTTTTAACAATACAAGCTGTGAAACTTCATCTAACGCTAGTTAGATGTTCATAATATGAACTGTTTGTCATTTGTCTTTGTAAAGAGGATTGCATGTGTGTAGCACATAGGGTTGATATTTCTTTACAAAAATTCACTGACATGAACTGACACGTGCAAGTGTGATGTTGTGGTGATCGTGTCATTTGTGCTGGAGTGGCTGGACTATTCGCTGTGCAATAGCAAAAAACGTAGCGAAAACGGCGGTCTTAGGCAAGTTCAGTGCTTTTTTAACCGGCGTGGAAATGCAGTTTCTCATGTTTATTTTGAGTAAGCGACAGACAAACAACTGAAAAATTCGCTTCAGTGCAAAACTGCGTCGAGGTTATTTTTCAAGGGTTTCCCAGAAAATGTGTTTTCAAAGAGGTGACATTGTGTGGAAGAGGTTGAAAACAACTACATCGGAAATTAGCCTGTGGGGACAGGGAGTGCAAAATGAGTTGCAACTCAGTTAGTAGTCACCCAGTTAGTTGTTAATTGAATAACTGTTTTGGGTGGTTTGAATGTCGGCTGATGTAAAGTAACATGTTACCATAGGTGCACCTTTTCAGTTGAGTTCGAATTTCCACTGCGACAGCATGACAAATAGCGCACAGCTATGATCCAGCATAAAAACGCACGAACTGGATGGCCAGTTAAAACTGTCTAGTCTAGTGGTTCTCAAAAGTAGGCGGAGTCGCCCCTTTGTGGGCGATTTTGAGGGGCAAAGGGGCAAAAACGTCCAACCACTACCACCAGTCGATCATAGAGTTAACTTTGACTGTGGCCTAAGTGCTCTCAAAGCAAAGAAACCCTTGTTGATTCATGAGTGAGATGCTCTACGACTGTACCTCA
>Ga0210059_1009962_pt1 | contig 14750 bp, 9 predicted proteins | sample Ectturendosymbi2_FD_188042 | JGI IMG/M metagenome (GOLD analysis project Ga0210059, IMG submission 188042) | Ecteinascidia turbinata endosymbiont from Florida, USA - Sample 2 (SPAdes) (version 2) | ecosystem: Host-associated > Tunicates > Ascidians > Unclassified | place: Key West, Florida...
GGTTGGGCCCTAGACCAGGCAACATGAGCCAAAATGACCCAAATCTACTTCACTTATGACGTCACTCACAAACAATCCGTACTCCCTAACCAAAAAATTTTTTTTCGAGTGCAATCTACTAAACTGGCCGATCCGTTTGAGCCATTGAACAGCTCTCTGGTGCAATCGGCGGAGGAGCTATGGCGTTGGTAAGGCAACCGAAAACTGCTGTTTTTTTGCGAAAATTGCCAAAATCACCCAGACGCCAAAGAGTTAATAAGCTGCAGGCAACACATACGTTTTTCTATAAATATATGTGAAATAATTCAATATCAGTCCTTCTCAAGATTCCACCTTGGGAGCTGGTAGATTTCATGTTTCTTGTGTCACTCAGAAACTCCATAACTGAAATTCACATTTCTTGTGTCACTTAGCAATTCCATAACACTGCAGGCGATTGACATAGAGAGCTGTTCGTACCCTCAAAAGATTTGGCGATTTTTCTAGTTTGGATTTTAAGAAAATTTGAAAGTTTTGTTTTTTTTGTGGGTGACATCATAAGTGGGGTAGTGGGGAAGGTTTAGGTCTTTTTGTCCGAAGACTCAAGTTTTAATGGAAACCAGACTGTAATCCGAGTCTTTTGAGCCTTTGATTGGCTTTCTAGCGTTTCTGGTTCAAAAGTTATGACCAAAAAGCTATAACTAGGAGAAAAAATTAATTTTTAGTTTTTGCCAAATTTTTATCAATTTTTAGTTTTTTTTACCAAAAATGCCGGGAACCAATGTTGCAACGAACATAAAATTGTCACAGTACTTCGTTTGCATTTCACAGAGTCACCAAACATCTTGTTACTGACTTTGCATGCTGTTTTTATCTATATTGGGAGTTTAAAATGTTTTCGTTTTTTAACTTTTTTTTGTCAAACTCTTAGTGACATTTAGGAAATTGTTAAATTTATTAAGTTTTTCTCATTTCTGAGGTTTAGTTTATCAACTTTTTAAGTGATATTCATGATATTGCAAAAAACTTCCAATTTGGTGATGTCTTTCTACTTGCTTGTCAGTATATACGACACAGATGGCTAGCAACCCATGTTAGGTAATAGTGATTGGGAAAGCACCTAGGTGTTTAAGGGTTAAAAACACAGGTTTTTCTTCTTTTTTTAAGAAAAACATAAAAAACATTCTGAATTATTTTTATTACATCATGCAATATCACCATTTTCAGAATTACTGAGGGTAAGGAAATGCATCCCATCTTTGTTTCTGTAAAGTGTTGTTGGTCAGTTCAGTCCAAAGTGGTAAGGCTTTGCAAGCATGCGCACCTCAAACAGAAAAGCCACTCCCACACAATCTCTATAGTTTCACCTCAAGTTTATGGGCATGCCCTGCTAATTCAGCATATACGGAGTGTATTTTTTCAACATATGGTTTGGTAAGGCCCAACATCAGAAAGAGTTTGGATGCACAAAAGGCGGAAAAAGCGGTTAAAATATACCGATTTTACAGAGCTGAAAAAAGATAACCATTAGAATTTACTTCAACTGTTTGCGCATTATTCTTCTCTTTTTCTCAAGTCCTTCAAACTTTGTTGCTGTTCATTCTGTTTGATTAAAAAAAGAATTTTCAGTTAACTGTGCAAGTGTGCTGCCTATCATACTTTTTACTTTATAGTAGATTTTTCAAAGGAAAAGTAAAGAGTGGGTTTTTTGATGGGTTTTACTGGGTTGTTTTAAGTGGGCTGTATAAAAAAAAACGAATGGTTTTTTTTGGGATCAGGTTTCATTGCATCAACCCTGGTCATAGACAAGGTTCAACATCTAAACAAACACGATGTACAATTGAGATGGATTTGAGAAACTCCACTGAACCAAATTTATAATTACAGTGGAGTTAAGTTTATTTGGCAATAATTAAGGGTTTCCAACACAAAAAAGAAACCATATTGCAAAAACACCAGGGCACCAAAAAGTTTTAGATACAGTAATCTTTAGACCCAAAACTGAATTGAACGTTGTGAAGAAGTTGAAAATAATATTATCCAATCCAAATTTGGTTAAGCAGAAATTACATAATCCAAATCCATCAAAATGCTACTAGCTATGGCTAAAATGCCAGGTTTTTTTTTAAGGAAAAGGTTAGGGACCCAATTTCTCTGATTCTAGGGACCCATGATAATTTTCTCTGATTCTAGGGACCCGAGTTGAAATTCTAAGGACCCGAATTGGGTCCCTAAAACACCTTAAAAAAACTGAAAATGCAGTAAGATTTAAATCCAAGTCCATCTCTGCTTATTTTTTTGCCATGTAAAATACAAAGAAGTTGTTTTTTGCAGCAAGGTTGGGCTAGACTTGTGGGAATGACAGAGAGTGATGGAAAGAAGTAACATGGAAACTGCTTTCACAAAAACCTTAGATCTAAATAACTTGGGATCAAAATTGGTGAAAAAACATCGGGCACAATTTTCTAGCTTGTTGCATTGGGTGCCATTTCGAGGTAAAAAAATACATAGGAAAAATATTTAACTTCAATGACTCAACATTGACTCGAGCTTGCAATTCAATGATTCAGTGACTCAACTCTGACTCAAAAGATTTCAGATGACTCTGACTCGACAAAATGATTCTGGCACATCACTGCTGAAAAGTAGCATTGCATATTGTAAAGCTCACCCTACTGTTTCATGACATCACTGACATCCATGTTCCCAACCTTTTGGACTTTATAACCCTTGGCTTAAATTTTTACTGAAAATGCCTCCCCACCAATAAGTGAGGTAAGTTCATCGCACATGGCTAGTGTTTTCTCAACAAATGGTTTCGTAACTAGTTTTTAATTTTATTAATATGCTGCTGCTAGAAGGCTACTCCCATATATTGTATTCTTAGGAGGGCACCAAGTCTACTCTGTACTGTAGCTTACTGCATTAGCTGATTTGTAGTTTGCTACTCCATCTGCAGTAGTTATATAAACAAGTTTCATTGCTCCTGTTATATATGGAAAATTGAGACTTAGTGTGAACCCTGAGCCTTGTGATTTGCAGCAAGAGTTGTGATTGAAGGGTGTAGATTTGTTAGCTTCAGCTGAAGTGCATTTCCACCACTTCCAGTTGAATCAAGACAATTGTCGTACTTGTGCATATCCATTAAACAAGCATCAAGATTTTACCTTAACGTGTTTGCTGCTGGTGTATGAATAATACAATTTTACAAAACAATGATAACTGTACAAACTAGCACAGACTGAGACATGTGGTCTGAAAAAACATTATAGAATTAGATGCTATTGAGAGTGCTTGGAGAAAATGTTACCACGAAGCTACACAGATGTGTGTGGATTCTCACAAAGTTTCACGGGTGCAAAATCAACCACTACACCATCAAAATCACTAGAGCCTGATCGATGCATCGGTATGCAGGGGATATGACAATGTTGCTGTATCATCAGCAAAATTCCGCCAGTTAATAATGGCAGTATTTGCTCATAAAAACCACTACACTATTGTTCTGCACCAAGTGTTTGGAAACCCAACTGCTCCTTCTCTGATTGATTAACACAATTTCTCTGTCCTGTTCCTACGATGCGTAGCCCTCTGACTACATCAAGTAGTGCATAATATACAGATCGCTGCACAATCGGCCCAATGAATCACTCTGACATAACATCCACTTGCAAGTTTTTGCACAGTAAGCAGATCGACTGCCTGTGAATAAACCAGGGCACATGCTGTGGTGGTTGACTGGCCTACATGCTGAAGAAAAAAATGCACTGCAATATTTTTCAACTGTGGTTTGAGTAGTGCAAAAATATTGGCATTGGTTATATCAGCATTGAAAAATAAGAAACATTGGTATCATTCCAAAAAAACCTTGTTGGTTGAGCTCTAAATACACCCCCCAATTTATGATTAACAGAAAATCGCCTCCAGGGGTAGGTAATACCACCTCTGTTGGGAAACCCTGGTCTATGTAAATGTATTATCCTTGAGACTGTGATAGTTTGCTGTCATGGATTGAAAATGAACTTGATTCATGAAAAGAAGCCCTGTTCTTGCATTGCACTTGATTCAGGTATTCATTATTTACCAAAACATTATTGTCTATGTTTCATATATGTCTATAAGCATTCAAAATTGTTGCAAAGCCACATGTGTTTCACATCTAAAAAATTATGAGAAAATGTTAAATACAAATTTATTTATTTGTTGAACTGCTGTTTGTGCAGGTATTCTCAAAAGAAGCCAGCGAGTGAAGGAAAGGGGGAAGTAAGTTTCTTTGTCACTAGATGTATCCAAGCATTTGCGTAGCTCAGTTCATGATCCATCACCATCCCACACACCCTAGCTCTGTACAGCATCTTTGCTTATGTAATTTCTAAAATCACTTGTTTATGTAAAGATATATATTCATCAAGTTGCAACTAATTATTCTAAATTGTTTACGAAATTCATCGTGGAAGGCCAAGGGACAAAATTTATTTTCACAGATGTTACAACTTACAACCAGTGTTCCCTCTAAGCCGAAACAAACCGGCACTTTTTTTGGACGCCAGCCGACAAAAATTTTTGAAAATCGGCATTTGCAAATTTGGACGCAATTTCTTCTACTGGAGAAAATTTCACAAAATAAAATTTCGTTGTTTTTTCAAAAATGTGCAGGGCATATTTTCACAATTTAAGCCGTTCGCAGGTCACAGCATGGATATACAGCAGTGAGCGGTGAAAAAAAGCTGAGACGCAGTTTAGAAATTATCCGCTTGCAAGTTTATAAAAAAGTTCTATGCGCATCTCACGATTTATGCGTCCAAAAATGAAGCTGTTTCCTGTGAAGTTCAGACGCATTTTGGAGATTTTCACCTTGCGAGGTATATAACAAAAGTTCTGGGCGCATTATCACGGTTTTTGCGTCCACAAACGAAGATGTTTGCCATGAAGTTCAGACGGATTTTGGACGTTTTCTCCGTGCAAGCTTTATAAAAAAGTTATGGGCGCATTTTCGCGATTTTTGCGTCCAAAAACGAGGCTGTTTGCTATTGAGTTCTGACGCATTTTAGAAGTTTTCGCCTAATGAGGTTTATGAAGAAAGTTCTGGGTGCATTATCACGATTTTTGCGTCCAAAAACGAAGCTGTTTGTTTTGAAATTCGGACGCATTTTGAAAGTTCTCCGCTTGCAAGGCTTACAAAAATATTTTTTGGGGCATTTTCACGATTTATGTGTTGGAAAACGAAGCTGTTTGCCGTGAAGTTCAGACGCATTTTGGAAGTTCTCTACCTGCAAGAATTACAGAAAAAGTTCTGCGCGCATTTTCACGATCCATGTGTCCAAATATGAAGCTGTTTCGTGCGAAGTTCAGACTCATTTTGGAAGTTATCACCTTGCGAGGTATATAAAAACAGTTCTGGACGCATTATCACGACTTTTGCGTCCAAAAACGAAGTAGTTTGTCGTGACGTTCAGACGGATTTTGGAAGTTTTCCCAGTGCAAGCTTCATAAAAAAGATAGGGGCGCGTTTTCTCGATTTGTGCGTCCAAAAATGAAGCTGTTTGCTCTTGAGTTCAGACACATTTTGGAAGTTTTTGCCTATGAGGTTTATGAAAAAATTCTGGGCGCATTTTCACGATTGATGCGTCCAAAAACGAATATGTTGGCCATGAAGTTCAGACGCATTTTGGAAGTTCTCTGCCTGCAAGTTTTGCAGAAAAATTTCTTGGCGCATTATCACCATTTATACGTCCAAATATGAAGCTATTTGCTGTTAAGTTCAGACGCATTTTAGAAGTTTTCGTTTTGCGAGGTGTATGAGGAAAGTTTTGGGCACAATTTCACGATTTATGCGTCCAATATTGAGGCTGTTTCCTGGGCAGTTTAGACGCATTTTGGAGGTTTTCACCTTGCCAGGTTTACAAAAAAAGTTTTGTGCGCATTTTCACGATTTATGTGTCCAAAAACGAAGCTGTTTGCCGCGAAGTTCAGACGTATTTCGGAAGTTCTGTGCCTGCAAGGTTTACAGAAAAAGTTATGGGCTCATTTTCACGATTTGTGCGTTCAAAAACGAATCTGTTTGCTGTTAAGTTCAGACGCATTTTGGAAGCACTCTGCCTGCAAAGTTTACAGAAAAAGTTCTGGGTGCATTTTCACGATTTGTGTGTCCAGATATGAGGCTGTTTCCTGCGAAGTTCAGACGCATTTCGGAAGTTTTCACCTTGCGAGGTTTATGAAAAATGTTCTGGACACATTATCACCATTTTTACGTCCAAAAACGAAGCTGTCTGCTGTGAAGTTCAGACGGCTTTTGGAAATTTTCTCCGGGCAAGCTTTATAAAAAAGTAATGGGTGCAATTTCACGAGTTTTGCGTCCAAAAACGAAGCTGTTGACCGTTAAGTTCAGCCGCATTTTGGAAGTTCTCCGCTTGCAAGGTTTACAAAAACTTTCTGGGCGCATTTTTGTGATTTATATGTCCAAAAACAAGCTGTTTGCTTTGAAGTTCAGACGCATTTTGGAAGTTCTCTTCCTGCAAGTTTTCCAGAAAAAGTTCTGGGCGCAATTTCACGATTTTTGCATCCAAATGCGAAGCTGTTTGCTGTTAAGTTCAGACGCATTTTAGAAGTTTTCGTTTTGCCAGGTTTATGAACAAAGTTTTGGGCGCATTCTCACGATTTACGCGTCGAAAAACGAAGCTGTTTGCCGTGAAGTTCAGACGCATTTTAGAAGTTCTCCGCCTCCAAGGTTTACAGAGAAACTTTTGGGTGGAATTTTCACTATTTTTGTGTCCAAAAACGAAGCTGTTTGCTGTGAAGTTCAGACGGATTTTGGAAGTTTTCGCTTTGACAGGTTTCATGAACAAGTTTTATGCGCACTTTTACGATTTGTGCGTCGAAAAACGAAGCGGTTTGCCATGAAGTTCAGGCGGATTTTAGAAGTTCTCTGCCTCCAAGGTTTGCAGAGAAAGTTCTGAACGAAATTTCACGATTTATGCGTCCAAGAATGAAGCTGTTTGCCATGAAGTTCAGACAGATTTTGGAAGTTTTCTCCGTGTAAGCTTCAGAAAAGAGTTATGGGCGCATTTGCTCGATTTTTACGTCCTAGAATGAAGCTGTTTGCTCTGAGTTTGAAAGCATTTTGGAAGTTCTCGCCTTATGAGGTTTTTGAAAGAAACTTCTGGGTACATTTTCACGACTTATTCGTCCAAAAACGAAGCTGTTTGTCGTGAAGCTTAGACGCATTTTGGAAGTTCTTGGCCTGCAAGGTTTACAGAAAAAGTTCTGGGTGCAATTTCACGATTTATACGTGCACAAACGAAGGTATTTGTCGTGAAGTTCAGACGCATTTTGGAAGTTCTCCTCTTGCAAGGTTTGCAGGAAAAGTTCTGGGTGAAATTTCACAATTTATGTGTTCAAAACCAAGTTGTTTGCTGTGACGTTCAGATGCATTTTGGAAGTTTTCTACGTGCAAGCTTTACACACATTTTCTGGGCGCATTTGCATGTTTTTTGCGTCCAAAAACGAAATTGTTTGCTGTGAAGTTCAGACGCATATTTGAAGTTCTCTGCCTCTAAGCTTCGCAGAGAAGGTTCTGGACGAATTTTCACGATTTATGCGTCCCAAAACGAAGGTGTTTGCTTTGAAGTTTGACACATTTTGGAAGTTCCCTGCCTGTAGGGTTTATGGAAAAAGTTATGGGCGCATGTTCATGATTTATGCATCCGAAAACGAAGCTGTTTGCTGTGAAGTTCAGACGCACGTTGTAAGTTTTCCACCTGTAAGTTTTGCAGAAAAAAGTTCTGGTTGCAATTTCACGATTTGTGTCACGCAAACAAACATTCTTGACTTCAACATTTTGTGATAAAGCTTTGGTCACATTTTACAACTTTACACATCCACAAATCTTTGCTGTGTTGTTCGGACACATTGTGAAGTTCTTGACTTTCACATTTTATAAGAACACATTGCTTTGGATCTGAACACATTGGACTATGACTGCACCCACAATTGTGACGTGCGGGTGTGACTTTATGCGAAGCAATTTCAAAAGTCTTGGACTGGCACCTCAGACATGCTTTGTGGTATCTGAACTTTGAAAGAATGAACAGATTTTGTGAAATTTGACCGAAGATAAATTGCGTGGAAAAATTAAGCTTAGTCATTCATAGAGGTCTTTAACCGAACTTCTTGTGTTTTGAGTATAATGCACCTTTGAAAGACAGTAAAACTTGTTTTTTGTCCAGCTTATCACAACTGTTATCAAGTTCCAGGTTCACCTCATATTTTATCATGTGGCTATTAATGGCTGGGGCCACGAAGTTTCACGGTAAAATTTCATGATCAGATGTATCAAGTACAAAAGTAAACTAGCCTGCATGAGGTGGGAAGGAACAATGATCATTGATACAATTAATTGAATATCTAATCCTGGCGAGATATAGGTACGACGCAGTTACTTCGAATAACAGTTGACTTGCACATATAGTGAATTCCTACGAAATCTGTGCTTGTTTGCAAAATTAGGCTAAAAAATATTTGTTGATCAAGTCAGTGTAAATAGTTGCAGGGCTGGAAGAAAAGATTTCTGTCAATCGATTTTGACGTGTCGGTTAGAACAGGGGTGGGCAATTATTTTTTCTCGGGGGTCACTTTGAGAAGGCCGCATTTAGCTGAGGGCCGTACTTTTTAATGGAAGGAGCAACCAGAAACCAACCTTTCTGGCAGTGGACTGGACATAATAACTCGTCCGATGTGGATGATTCGCAAGTACGTTGAGGCTTGATGTAAGCAATGGTTGTTGGAGAGAATGCAAACAAGATCATGTCCACTAATTGTTGGGGCCCCTACACCACAAGAAAAACAAACTGTAGTTTGCCTAACAGTCAACACCTGAAGTTAACCTTGTCGAAGTTGAAAAAGACGTGTTGGACACATTTTGTTATTTTTGTTGAACACAAAATAGCAAAACGTGTTGGCTGATGTCGTTACTTATAGACGTTTTATGAAAGGGCCTAATTTTCTTGATTGTTCTGTTTTTTCAAATTGTTTTTAACATATTACGCCGATCTTCACGCATTGTTTGTTACTGCAGGCCTTATGTTTGGGCGCATTGTAAGCTTTTATTCTGACTGAAATATTTTTTTTAGATATTTGGGCACTTGTCAGTGATCTCTGCCTGTAACGAAAATTAAGAATAATCTGAAACGTCTCAAAATAAAACATGCATAGTTTTTTGAAGGCTTTTTTAGTGTTGATGAAACTTTCCATTTTAAGTTTTAGACTTTTTTACAACTTTGCATGCAGAGGTAAAGAAATATTTTAAGCTGGCCTACACGTATAGGCGACTGGGCGTTAGCCATTAATTACGCAGTAGTTGTTTTTATTCTCATGGCATAGCCAGTGGGTTAGGAATGTTTATTGCTTGGGCTATTTCATAGTGCTAACCAACACTTCGTTAAGTCAGTCATACTTCCGACAGTACACTACAAACCATTTTCAGATTTTGCACGCAGGATTTAGCTGCTAGACGCAAAGCCAATCTGAGGGAAAAGAGACAGACTTAAGTAAAATTCCTTTATTGTTTGAAAACTTTTAAAGAAATTGCACGGTAGCATCACATCAAAACCTCTAAAGAAATTGTGCAGTATTATCAGATGTGAAGAAATTGCACAGTATCTTCAGATCATCAGCCTGATTCAATTGTATTGTTGATTTAGTGCAGTGATTTTCAACCTGGGGCTCGTGAACCATTTTTGGAGGGGCCACCTGTAGCTATTTTATGAACACAGCTGTGTTGCATTTGCTTTAAATTCGAGTTTCAGATGGAGGTTGTTGGGTTAGAATGGGTTGCTGTAATTGGTCGCGCAACAAAAAGGTTGAAAACAACTGGTTTAGTTTGACAGTAAGCAACGCAGAACAGAGACAAGAACAGTCATTCAGGACCATATGCAGGACTACCTCTGTCTTAGAGAAAAGGATTCCATTTGGCCAGGATGCAGCTGATTATATTTATTACCTTTGTGATGACTGTTTCTTTTGTTTGTTTAACAGAAAATGTTGCGTGTGTACGTGTTGGAAAAAGAAAAGACCATTTTTTTATTTTTCTTAGTCATTGACCAAAAATTGTTGATGAAAGTTTTTTTTGGAAAAAATGGACAAATTTTAGGAAAATTTACACAAGGCGCCTAATTTTTTTTTATCTTGACGGGAATTTTTGGACACCAGCCAACTTACAAAAATCAGAGGGAACACTGCTTACAACCACGTTTAATCTTGAAATCACTAGCAGAAGATCATTTCAAATCCCAGCCTACAACTTCAGAATTGAAATTTTATTGGCATAAACACACAACGTTCATCAGGGCAACTTGGAAATCAAAACCAGAACAATTAAATACTGTATGCACTAGGTTACAAAATGGGAAAGAGTGAAACACTCATAACATAAGGATGCATTTTAAGCAAAAAAATAATGATTACGGAAAGTAACCAATCAGCAGTGGATCCTGTAAATGTGAAACGGACATAATTTAGAGGAGTGAGCCATAAATTCATGTATGCCTGCTCTACCTTAACTACTATGCTTAGAAAACACAAAATAAAAAAAAACTGTCTATCATTACATAGTCTTTCAATTGAAAAAGTTCTTGGTTTAATAAAAAACAAAAATTGACATTCTTGGGAGTCACCTGCTGACAACAATTTTTCAATACAATTGTTGATCTTACTGAAAAGTAGCATGGTCTGATAAGCTCTTGCAGATCTCTGTATTGGTTGAAGAAGATTTGTCAAGACTTATGATGCTAAGAGGTGGAGTTTTTGAAGTAGGTGTCTGAGCTAAAACAGAGCCACCAAAGTTTTGAAGTTAACTGCTAATTTGGCAATTAACTGGTTATATGATTTCAACATCTTATGTTTCTCTGCAAGTACAACTACTGTGGTTGTGTATGAAAGAACCAATGAGAGTTTGCTGCACAGATGGCTCTTAGACTTGATTCTGACAGTTCTTGACTAAAACTCAATACCTTAACAGTCACGACGCTTAGGCCTTAATTTTGCACCTTCGAGGTTGATATTGGGTCTAAGACATGTTAAGTGTCAAAAATGATGAAAAATCGATTGATTGATTAACTAAAAAGATTTTGTGGAATATACTGCTAGTACAACACTTCTAAAAATTTTTGAATTTTTGCCATTTACTATTATAAAATGCTGTCTACTAAGAGAATTTTATACATCACATAAAACTCCCCAAGAGGACTTTAATAGTTACTCTTGCCCTCAAATTTTTTTGCCTATTGCTAATATGTGCTGGTCTACCAGTTATTTCGAAGATAACGTGAAATAACGTTAAACGAGTTGTTCAGTTAATATTCTTTCTTATTTTCAGGTGGATTTTTGTCTTGTAAAGGAAATTAACAAACTGCTTAGTAGCCTTGTAACTGACAGCTCTTGCTTATTGGTTGCAAATCAGTGCTAAGCTTTTGTTTTTCACAATTTGGTTTTATGTCCTTGTGCTTCGATTGCAAAACTACGTTTATATCCACAATGGCCGACGCCACAGCCATAGAATCCATCTTTGACTGTATTCAGGCTGCTGCCAGACGTTTCGCAGGACCAGCAAACTTCGTCGTCTCCAGAGAAATATAAAATAATATCGGATTTCCTGCGAGAGCAAGTTGACAGAGGTAAAAGCTGGACGACCTCGGAAACGGCTAGCAAACAGCCATATCTGGAAGATTCTGGCAATCGCAGGTGGGCGATTTTATCGGAAATACTGTCAAAGCTATTGACGGTTACGTGGTAAAACGATGCATTGTATGATCTGCATTTTGCCAGACCGTTCCGGACAAATCCGAGTCCCACGAAACCAACATCTGTTCCAGTGCAATATCAGCCTGCGAGATCTGAAGCAAAAGTCAATTTTTATTCGAACGAAAACACGGACGAAGCACGCCACAACACTCCTAGGTGACCGATTCATTTTGCTCTCCGAAACATCCTGTTTTTCTTTAAAACAATCCGTGCGTTTGTTCAACACATGGTTCGTCTCGCGCTGAACAGCATGCATAGAAAATTTAGTCAACTTGAGTAGTTCACTCGAGATCGAATTTCCGAGACCAAGACAGTGACCGGACAAACCTTCAAGAGACTAAGACCGAAATTAACTGAAATTTTCAAAGGCAACGCCAGAAGTAAAAAATTGTTAAGTTAAACCATAATCAGAATGTTTGGGATTCTAAACGAGTTGTGTTTAATACGGTAGTCTGCTTAAACGATCAGTTCGTACTTCATGAAAGACCCAGCGCAAGAAAAGTTTTTTGCGTGATTTTTACAAATAATTGACCCTCACAGTTTTTAAGCAAGGGGAAACTTTCGAAATCACAGCCAAAACCGATGTCTACAAATCTTCACTATTATGGTACGTTAGAGCAAGCTCACGCTTTTATGCAAGTTTCAAAATCAAGACTGGAGTCACCGAAAGCGGGTGCTAAAAAATTGACCACTGTTGAACGTCGGCCTGAAGAGGAAGTTTTTCACGAATGCGAAAGCACTTTGACTAAACAAGCGATTGCGGTGTTCGCTTTGCTCAGTCGTTTAAGCCAGCATGTATAATGCAACAGTTATTTGCCCCAAGTCTCCGCACCGTGTTATTTGTGTAGACGATGTAGTGCTTACCGGTCTTCCATCTCCTACTAACCACACCAGCTCTACCTTTTCAGCCCTGGTCGGCCTTTGCTCGGCTACGACTGGATTGCCGGTGTTGTTGAAAACGAAGACCCTACAGCTGAACATTCCGATTCGTTTTTAGAAGAAATCAAGCAATTTCGCAGCTTAAACCGATCCGACTGCCAAAGCAAGCGATGCTGGAGCGACATGCTGCGCACTCCAAAGACTCCGGTGCAACAAACGTCACTGCGGATTAAACTAGAGGTATGCTAATTGCTGAGACTTCGAACAAATACTGTTGCAAGTGCTGCTTTTTATATTAACCGGGGGACCAATCGTAAGTCTGGATGTATCGCTTCGTATCGATTAATACCGTTGTTTTAAGCATTGCGTGCTGATGAATTCTGCGTGCATAATCAAAGTAAATGTCACTAAACATCACTTGCAAGGAACTGTTAGTGGAAGTCCGTTATTCTGAATTGCAGAAACCTTCATCAGAATCTCCGGATCCGAGCGACACGAAAGATCCGCGAATCATCAACTACACAATAAACAAACGCTTGTTTCCCGTCCCAGTTGATCCGAACGACGGCGGCGATCCAGGTTCGAAAACCTCCCCTCGATACATTCGCGTCAGCATTCCGAAAGCTTCTCTGATCTCTCCCCATTGGTAAGCATTTTTATTTAGCGATCCGAAACACAAGTATGACAGCAAACCTGTTTTTACCCAGTGGAAGATGTAGTTTTTGGTTGAAAAGTGCTTTTAAACGTTGGTGAATGCATCAAATACGGTATTTCCTGTTTTTTTTAATTCCCAATAAAATTTTTTTTTCTGCTGCATAGTAACTATGTTTTGTCTCCAGCTCTACAACATCTTGTTGAGGAATGCTGGTCGTAAAAAATATATTCTCTCTTGACTTCAACTTTTTATGTTTTTTTTATGGGAAGTTTGCCAGATACTGCAGTTACCAACGCACGTGACCTGCACTAATTCAAGGTTTCCCAACCACTGGGCCCTTGCCCTCTGTAGGGCTGTAGTTAGTTCCAGTTGCACTCAGATTTAGTTGAAGTAGCACGTAAACTCCCAGTCGTGTTGACAATCATCCAAAGGAAGATCTTCAAAATAACAAAGTATTGCTTCGTTAACGACAGCGTACAAACTAAAAAATGTAGCCAACATGAATGAGTTGGTGGACTGCGCCGTTTTTATCTAAAATGCATGTAGGACAGGTAAAAAAAGGTTGGGAAGCAGGAAGCAGACACAAGGAACCGCATGCTCTTGAAATTTATAGTACTGTTTTGCAATCCACAAATCGGTGGAACCAGTGACAGAAATTTGGTACTGTTGGAGGTTTGCGTATAACACGCTATGATATGACAGAGCTTCGAAAAAATACGTAAAACTAACGAGCGCAGAGCTTTGATGCGGTTATTCGGTTTCAGTTACAGGCCCAAGGACAAGAGGCAAAATGAAGGTACGGACTCCTTGGCGCTCCCTGATCACTGTGCAATGGGATGGCAGAGCACGTTGCCGACACGCTCGGCTAAGCAGCAGGTAAGTTTCGGGTAAAAATTGGCAGCGCTAACTTAAGCTGGAATTTAACGCCTGGATATACAGTGCCTAGGTTCTGTGATCATCAATTGAATCGCTTGCCTAAAGCACCCGCTAGTTTTTCCAAATCCTTAAGCTGTTGATCTATGACAGGGGTACCCAACCTGGGATACATGTACTCCTAGGGAACATTTGCCTATCTGAGGAGTACATATATTGATTAAACATCAGCAATAGTATGGAAAAATGTATGTATATATTGTATGTTTCCAAATATTTACACATGTCCCTAAATATTATTCTTAAAAATCATATGCTTACTGTTAAATATACAGGGTGTCCATAAAGTCCTGCACACATTAAAAATTTTTATATCGCAAAAACCACATAAGGTAGAAACTTTACATTTTCGACAGTGAATTATACTACCATAAAGTTTGTAAGTTTGTTTGTTATTTTTTACAGGTTATTTTATTGTTAAGATAAGCAAGAATAAGTCATTTTTAATAAAGGCGTAAGTTTGCAACAAAGTATGAAACATGTTGACCATTCAACAAAAAGCACAATG